>Ga0224508_10000072_pt1 | contig 112529 bp, 101 predicted proteins | sample SF_Jan12_sed_USG_4_FD_170157 | JGI IMG/M metagenome (GOLD analysis project Ga0224508, IMG submission 170157) | Sediment microbial communities from San Francisco Bay, California, United States - SF_Jan12_sed_USGS_21 | ecosystem: Environmental > Aquatic > Marine > Sediment | place: USA... | reverse complement strand
TTTCAGCAGCACAGAAATCTTCATCCTCGAACCGGGTTAGAAAGCCTATGCAAATTTTCGAGCCATTTTCCTCGACCCATTCACCTGGACGTAGGTCCAGTCGACCGAGTCGTTCCCGGTAGAAGTATCCGAGTTCGTTTTCGGCATCATCAATCGCTTGTTGTGCTTCGCGTTCAGCCTCTATCATTTGATCGGTGACGACCGGCGCGGGGGGCGATTTAACCACCGGAGACTTCTCCAAATTGGGCTGTTGCGTCTCATTGGTATCTTGACGCTGGCACGCCAGCAATGAGAGGAGGGCGACAATCAGAATTACGTTTTGCGTCGCCATATTAGTGCCACCTAACGTCTCAGCTAGAGGTACAAGTGCAGCGCATTGTTAGTTGGCGCTTGGATCACTGATTCAGCCTGCGCGCCATCCTGCGAACGCAAAACCTGTGTAAAACAAAAGTGCCAGAGAGAGAAAAAAGAACGAAAGGGCGACTGTTGTGTGTACTGGAGGCGCGTGCATAAGGCTAACGAATGCGGAGATGCTGAAGACGAAACAGAGAGCAAATCCTATCATTGCCCCGAAGAATGAATGAGTCGCACGCCAAGGCCGTAGGAGCAGGATTAGCACGCCACCGACTACAGCGGTGAGCAGTGGGTACTCCCACGGATATTGTTCGGCGACGGCGGGATCGAGGATACCTTCGAGGTACGGGTTGGGAGCCGTTGCATGCCAAGCAGTCAGCCCGACCAATGCCGCCCATAGAGCGGCAAGCACTTTGGTTCGAAGATTCATGCCGACTAACGTCTAAGCTAACTAAGAATCCAGCTTACGGCGAGATTCTTGCGGCTGCAAGAATCGTGACCAAAGCCAGGTGGGCTAGAGCAGCGCATTATTAGATGCCGATATGACTTACTCCAGGCACAAGCAAACGATAAAGCCCGAAGAACACGATGGCGATACATGAGAAAAAAAGCACCCGCAAACCCAAGAGACGCAGCCGATTGCCGGCGGGAGCGGCCGGATCGAATGCCTCGGTGAAGGAGTACGCAGCGAGGACCCCGAACATTGCTACGTAAGGCAGTGGGTATACGTGAGGCGAGTCCGGCGAAACCGAGTAGCGAAGAAACGGGATTGAGATAAAGAATGCGATCAGCGAAATGATTTTGATTAAGCGCATATCGCGGAAGGGCCAAGCGGCGCCTAACGTCTAAGCTAACTTGCAGCCAAGTATCTGGCGGGCGTGTTGCATATGCAAGCCGCATGACAGATACGATTCGGGCGGCAAGTGCAGCGCATTGTTAGGGTGCACTACGTGGGAATCTCTCTGTTACGACCAATGCTGCTATTGGTAATGGCTATCTTTTGGCTTAAGGGGGGCGACAAGTAGGAAAATTATGCCGCCTATCCAAGAGGTAAAAAGTACGACGATCACCCACGCAGCCCGTTCCCTTGGGGTCACGAGCGAGTCGGTCAACACAAAGCCAAGTGGGATACCCCAGACAAGAGTGGCTCCGATCAGCCAAGTTCCGAATTCTACTGCGCTGCCCATTTCCTCAGCATTCTTTAAGCTGCAGCCTAACGTTTAAGCTAACGAGACAATCAGCTTACGGCGAGATTCTTGCGGCTGCAAGTATCGTGACGAAAGCCCGGTTTGCTAGTGCAGCGCATTGTTAGTAGTCACCTCCGCACCCATCCTAGGCTGAAGACATACCTAGTGCCGTCATTCACTCGTGTGACGCGGTGCGGTGATTGATCCGGCCGAAATATTTTGATTCGACCATTCTCGAAAATGGGATCCGAACAAACGAATTCTCCACCGTCTCGGGCGTGTTTGAGCACGACGTTCAGTCGATAGTGCTTTTTATCGGTAACAGGATCAGTATGTTCTGGGATTTCCGCACCCTTGCGATATCGCAGCAGGTAACAGTCGAACGGCAAGATGAATGGATTCGCTAGGAGAAGAAGCTTTTCGTAACCGGTTCCCTGGCGCCCGGATCGCCATCGTAACCAATCGTTGAGATATTGCTTGGCGGAAGCCATGTTTGGAGTGACGACTAGCGTCTAAGCTAACTTGCCATCAGTATCTGGCGCGGCTGTTGCGTTTGCAAGGAGCGAGACAGGTAGGCAAAGGGGCACGTGCAGCGCATTGTTAGGTACCACCCCGTAGCGTTTCGACTATTTTCCAGTTTTTGCGGCGACGAGGTTCGTTCGGGTCACGGGAAGGTGCTACTGCGTTGATTCTTGATACATATTCATTCGGAAATTTAAGGAAGTAACATCCGATACGAACCATCTCGTGGTACCAGCAATACGGTATTAAATCGTCAACGACGTGCGTACTCGTTGCCTGGTAAGTGAAGCAATTTCCAAATTCAGGCACAACGATAGTAGATTCTTCATAGCCGCTGCCGAGGTTTTCGCATTTGTCCAGCGCCGCCTTTTCTTCCACATTGATTGCGTAGATTGCGACATGAACGCCCAGGCCTGGCTCCAAAATGTTGCACTTTCCGGATCCGTCAGTACCTTTTTTATGAAAATGCAGCGATCGCTCGGGCAGAAAACTTGTGCCCAATAACTCGGCGGAAGGAACTCGCCCACCCAGTCTAAGTGGGTGAAGATTAGAACCGTAGGCTGCGTATCGTATTTTCGCCAAGTGGTACCTAACGTCTAAGCTAACTTGCCGTTAGTATCTGGCGCACATGTTGCGATTGCAAGATGTGTGACAGATAGGTAAGGGGGCGAGTGCAGCGCATTGTTAGGTGGAGCCTTTATCATCCTGTACGCTGGCACGACATTGTCCGGGAGATCCACCACCGCACACACATTGCATCTTGGGTGGACAATAGCAAGAGCCTGTTACGTACTCGCAGTTCGGATTCGCCTCACATTGCACGGGCGTGTGCTTGGACTGAATGAAACCGATTTCGCACTGACCTTCAGCCCGCCGGCACTGATAGTCAACCGGGCCTGCACCTACCTTTGCGTACGTGAGGTTGGGCGACTTGAGGCAAGCATGGTCGGACATCTTGGATGGCGACACACAGGCCGCCAAAATCAATGCAAAAGAGTAAAAGACAATGCGCACGCTATTCGCGCCACCTAACGTCTAAGCTAACTTGCCACTAGTATCTGGCGCACATGTTGCGATTGCAAGATGTGTGACAGATGGGCAAGGGGGCAAGTGCAGCGCATTGATAGGTGACTTCTATTCCCTAGGTCGAAGTGATTCAAGGGCTGAGACCAATTCCTTTGTTTCCGGGTGCCAGAACTGCCGTTGGATCACATCGTACCGCCCGCCGAAACATGTTTCGATAGATGCAATTGTGTCGTCCGGAATCCACGTATCTGTAGTCTTAGGGATTTCGTGAAAGTTTTCTGCGTCTAGAATCTGTTCCAGGCCAGTCCAAACTGATTCGTCAACGGTTTGGCTCGAGAGTGTAGGTGTGCTCAAGGTATTACCTTGAGAGAAATATACCGATACTAAACTTGTAGTGCGCTCGACACGTACGGACCATGCACTTTTGGAGGCGGCGTTGGCAATCAGGCGAATAGTCTCGGTTTCTTTCGAACATGACTTTCGGAGATCCGGTTCTCCCAGTTGGTCCAAGTAGAATGTGAAATTAAATACGACTTGAATGTTGTCACTCTTTGGTTCGGCGAGGGCATGGGCTGCGACCAGTGGCCCGAATAGTACGACAAGCAATAACTTCACGGGGATCATAACGAGTCACCTAAAGTCTAAGCTAACGAGATGCCCAGCGTAGGGCGCGATTCTTGCGAATGCAAGAATCGTGACTGAAGCAGGGCATGCGGGTGCAGCGCATTGTTAGGCGTCACTACTCGCCTGTCATTCCACTTGCATCGATCCAGGAGTGGCACGAGTCGCTATCGCCGCAGCTAAACTTGAGTGAAGTCCAGCCGCAACCATTATCGCACTCCAGCTCGACGCCATTTCGCTGTTCATTTAAAGCAACACGAATGTGGAAATCCGCTAATTGAGGTGAGGCCTGAGCGCGGATTATCGCTGCAGTAGCGGAAAGCCCTAAGACAATGACCGCGGATATCATCAGTTTGGTAAAGGTTTTCATGGTTTCAGCTTCGAAAGGATGAGAGCTTGGCTTGACGCCTAACGTCTAAGCTAACTTGCGCCAAGTATCTGGTGCGGCCGTTGCGAATGCAAATATAAACAAGGATATGCAAGGGCCGTTACAGATGCTGCCCGGCGGCAAGTGCAGCGCATTGTTAGATCCGCCATGCGTTATTCTGCAACGACATTGCTGACGGTCACCAAGAAGAAGTCATCGAATCCGTCACCATTCCACGATACCGAGGCTGGATATCCTAATGTTTGGTCGTACTCGACTTTCAACGTTCCTTCTGATGCGAATTCGCGCTTACTAAGCTCAAGCACCAGCTCGAAGAGCTCCCGCATTGTTGGGCGAAATTTCGAAACACCTTTTTCTTCACCTGTATTGCTAGGCGCGATTTCAGCATGAGTCATAATTCCGTCTCGGACGGACACGCGGATGGTCTGGCCATCAAAGGAACAGAAGCAGTCCTTACGAAGCTCGAACGAGTAATTTCCTGCCGCAATTTCCGAAAGCCACAAATTCTTGCCGTTTACCAGGGCTTCCATCTTTTCGTCGAGGCTTGATCCACACGAGGAAATTGTCAAAAGAAATGCGAGAGGAAAGATGCGTGTCACTGTTAAAGGCGATCTAACGTCTAAGCTAACTTGCGCCCAGTATCTGGCACGAGCGTTGCGACTGCAAGGCGAGTGACAGATATGCAGGGCGCCAAGTGCAGCGCATTGTTAGGTGGCACCCGCCTCGAAACGCACAAACCGTACAACTTTGATCTGTGCGCCTAACTTGATTTCTACATCTTTGATTCGATCTAAAACGCTCCGGCTTGGATCTTTGATAAATTCTTGAGTGAGAAGATTCGTCTCTGCATCTTGAGAGATACGAATTTCGTCGGTCATTGAGACTACGTTATCAAATTCGCTACCATCGACGGACCTTGGGTCGGAGGCCGCGATTTGCATAGCCAGATCTTTGGCAAGGGCCTGAAACTCGTCTGTACGCGTCGCGAAATCGTCTACAGTTTCCAGTTCGACGAGTACGCCGATCTTGCTTCCATGAACGTAAGATTCAACATATCGAACGGACACTGTCTATGCCACCTAACGTTTAAGCTAACTTGCCCCAAGTATCTGGCGCGGGTCTTGCGAATGCAAGAATGATGATTCTGCAAGAGCCGTGACAGATACGATAAGGGGGCAAGTGCAGCGCATTGTTAGGCATACCCTACTCCAGTGCTCGAACTTTATCGACGAGTCTACGAAACCGTGAGTCGTTTAGCGCTATGTGACTGTGACGAAATGATCCGCCGCAGATCGCTACGTATCCGTCAGCCGCAGCAAAAAATACGTATTCCGCTCCCGGCTCAAAAGGAACACCGCAGGCGCCTCCATTGTCGCGAGAGTATATAAACTCGATATCTTCAGGGTCACCTTTGAATTTCTCGATTACTTCGAACTGCGCGATCAGATAATCACTGGGGTCCAAGTGATGGGTAGTATCATAAGAGCGCGAAGGGTCGGGACGATCGGCGGACGTCATCCAAGCGCGGAATATGATCGTGGCGTTAGCGTACCTTTGCTCCATACGCGACGGACCACATGAACACGGATAGGCAGAAGACCAGAGAGTCGTCGCAATCAGAACGGAAAGAAGTCGCTTCACGGCATGCCTAACGTTAATTAGCTACCCGAAAATCACGAGCAACTAGTGCAAAAATGAAGAATAACATGCGGCAGTCGTCAAATTGCGTTGAATAACTGCGACATTACGGACGCTATTTCGAAAGAAGTGTGGGTCGTTATTTCGATATTAGTAACGACACAATAATTGGCAGATGATCCGAACCAATCTGCGGCCCAGTTCTAAAATCCACAACTTGAACGCCGTCCGATACCAGGCAGTGATCAATCGGAATCAGCGCTGGCAGAAAGAATAACGGCCAAGTTGGCTTGATGCCGAAGCCGCGGCGCGCATTGCGCAGACCACTGATCTCCTCAAGTCGGCCATAATGATGTCCCCACATCGTGACGTTCAGGTCGCCAACAACAATGACAGGGTTGGGCGTCCGAGCGGCAAGCTTGGCGGCGCTGTCGAGCTGCAGGTTGCGTGCACTGTATCTGCCAACGCCAATGGGCGGAATGGGGTGCGTGCTGATGATGTTTAGGCGCTTACCACCGACTATCGCAGTTGCGATCAAGTCGGGAAACCCGAGTGGGACCGACTCGATGATGGCGGTAGAGTCCAGAGGAAATTTGGAATACAGCGCAATACCGAATTGGTCGCCGCGGGCCTCGATTAGCGTATACGGATAAGACGGCTCGATCGGATACAGCATTGATATCCACTTCGGCGTCGCTTCCTGCAAAACGATCAGGTCGGGTTGTTCATCGCGTACGAGCGCCAAAAATAGATTCGCATTGTCGTTCGTATGCAGTACGTTAGCGTGCAACAAGCGTATTGGTGTCGCGGTGGCATTGTTGTTCGTAAGCGCTTCATCGACGGGCAGGAACCAAGGCACGACGAAGTAGGCGTTGACTCCGACGGCCAGGACGCCGAGCCAGATATAACCTCGCCAGCGCAGTATCACGAAAACGAGCGTTAATAGCACGGACGCGACGAAGTATTGAAAACGAAAATGGGAAAACAGGTCGAAGTTGCGGTGCAGTTGACCAAATACAGTCACGACTGAAAAAAGCAGTGTGAGCAGTAACCCGACCTCGCATAGACCGATGGCGAAGCGCTTCCAGTCGTGTCTCGTCAATGACATGCGGGACAGTCCGGACGTTTCGTGATCGCCACGCGTTGAAAGTCGCTGCTAGCGGCGTCGTAAAGTCGTAGCACGCCGCGTTCGACCTCGAGTCCGGCGCAAATTTTCAAGGTCTCGATGGCCATCATGGATCCGATGACGCCCGGTACCGGCCCGAGAACACCATTGCCGGCGCAGCTCTCGAGTGACTCGTCCGCTTCGGTGTATAAGCAGCGATAACAGGGCGACACCGCATAGTTCGGACCAAATACCGCAAGTTGGCCTTCAAGGCGAATGGCGGCACCCGACACCAAGGTTTTTTGTGCCGCGACACAGGCATCATTGACTTGGAAACGTGTGGCGAAGTTATCCGTGCCATCGAGGACGATGTCGACCTTTTTGATGCGTTCAGCAAGTGCCTGGTCATCGAGCCGCTCGGCAATGCTGTCGATGTTAATGTCCGGATTGCAAGCCGAGAGTCGTTGACGCGCAACGCCGACTTTCGAGTTGCCAATATCGACTGGTCCGTAGAGTATCTGCCGGCCCAAATTCGTCACATCGATGGTATCGAAATCGCACAGCACGATTCGACCGACGCCACTTGCCGCGAGATACTGCGATGCGGCGCAGCCGATGCCGCCGACGCCAACGATGAGAACGGCGCTTTTTTCTATCCGCGCCTGGCCGTTGGCGCCAACCTGGTTCAGTGCCAGGTGGCGTGCCTCTCGACCGGGCGCAGATGCCGCGTCGGTCATCAGCCGTCGATGGTCACTTCGATGATTTCGACCGCCTCGATCGGCACATCTTGATGCCCACCGGAGTCGCCGGTAGCGACGCCTGCGATCACATCAACAACATCCATGCCATCCGCGACTTCACCAAATACGGCATAACCGAAATCGCGGCCGCTATGATTTAGAAAGTCGTTGTCACGCAGGTTGATGAAAAATTGCGCGGTCGCGCTGTTGACGTCCATGGTGCGCGCCATTGCCAGCGTGCCACGGCGATTAAGCTCGCCATTGTCCGCCTCATTCTTGATCGGTTCGCGTGTCGATTTTTGTTTCATGTTGGCGTCGAAGCCGCCACCCTGAATCATGAAGTTCGGAATGACGCGGTGAAATATCGTGCCATGGAAAAACTCGTCGCTGATGTACTGGCAGAAGTTGTCACAGGAGATCGGCGCTTTTTCATCGAAGAGTTCGACCTTGATGTCGCCGTGATTGGTTTTGATTGTAATCATGATGTCTCAGTTGAATTAAGGGAATAGGTCAGAAGAATGTGGAAGTGGTGGCTATGTATCACAGTTCGTCGTCCGGCGCAGGCCGCCGCGCTGTCGTGACCCGCGGTAGGCCCGCATAGTCATTGTGACATGCGATCTCGGACCAGCCATTGCCGCGCAGCAGCTTGGCAACCTGATGTTCCTGATCCGCACCATGTTCAAGCGCAAGCTGGCCGCCGACTCTAAGTACGTCGCGGCAGTCGTGCGCCAGAATTCGGATAGCATCGAGTCCGTCGACGCCCGCGACGAGTGCAGCCGCCGGCTCGCTCGCAAGTCGCTCGAGTGCATCATCGTCGACCTTGACGTACGGCGGGTTTGAGACCACAAGATCGAATCCCTCCCCAGCAACCGGCGCAGTCCAGCTGCCTTCGAGAAACGTCACATTTGCGATATCGAGCTGGCGCCGGTTTATCTCAGCGATTCGAATCGCATCGGCACTCAGCTCGACAGCAACGATGTCACACAGCGGGCGCTCCCGCGCAATGGCCAGTGCGATCGCGCCGCTGCCGGTGCCGAGGTCGAGAATCCTCCAGTGCGCCTTGCGTGGGATCTCACGCAAGGCCAGGTCGACAAGGAGTTCGGTTTCGGGTCTTGGCACCAGCGTTGCCGGGCTGACCACCAGATCCATCGACCAGAATTCCTTGCTACCGGTGATGTAGGCCATCGGTTCGCCGGCGAGCCGCCGCGCAACCGTGCGCTGGAGACGAGCGATAGCAGCATCGTCCGGCATATCGTCGGGGTGCGCGAACAGATACGCGCGCGGCATGTCGATCGCGCGGCCGAGGAGGATTTCGGCATCGAGCCGCGGCGACTCGCTAACGGTGTCGAGCTCACGCGCAACTCGCTTCAGTAGATCGCCAATCTCTGTGTCGTCCGACATAAATTAGGGCTTCCGGGCTGGTGACAGGCAACAACTGTCGCGTACACTCGCCAGCACACACCTGACAGCCAATTTTAACAATTAGAACGAACGGAAATGAAAATTTACTCAAACGTCCTGGACATGGTTGGTAAAACGCCGATGCTCGAGGTGAGCAAGCTCGATACCGGCAAATGTAGGCTTTTCCTCAAGCTCGAACTGATGAATCCGGGCGGCTCGATCAAAGATCGTATCGGAATATCGATGATCGAGGAGGCTGAAAAGCGCGGCGACATTAAGCCGGGCGATACACTGGTCGAGGCGACCGCCGGTAATACCGGCCTTGGGCTCGCGCTGGTGGCGGAGCAAAAAGGCTACAAGTTGGTGCTGGTGCTGCCGGACAAGATGAGCCAGGAGAAGATCTTCAACCTGCGCGCGATGGGCGCCGAAGTCGTGCTGACACGCTCCGATGTCGGCAAGGGTCACCCCGAATATTATCAAGACCTCGGCCGCCGCATCGCCGAAGAGCGCGGCGCCTATTTTATCAACCAGTTCAGTAACCCCGACAACCCACTGGCGCATGAAACCACGACTGGACCGGAAATCCTCGAGCAGATGAATGGCAAGCTCGATGCGATCGTGGTCGGCGTTGGTTCGGCCGGCACGGTCTCGGGTCTGGGCAAATATCTTGCCGAACATGCACCGTACGTTGACCTGATACTTGCCGATCCGGTGGGTTCCGTGTTGGCCGACTACATCAATAAAGGTCAGCTTGGTGAGCGCGGTAGCTGGCTGGTCGAAGGTATCGGTGAAGATTTTATTCCCGACATCGCGGATTTTGATCAGGTCAAGAAAGCCTATGCCATCAGTGATGCGGAATCGTTTGCAATGGCGCGCAAACTACTCAGAACGGAAGGGCTTCTGGCCGGGTCGTCAACCGGGACTTTGCTCACCGCGGCGCTCAAATATTGCCAGGAGCAGACCGAGGCAAAAAATGTCGTCACTTTTGCTTGTGACACCGGCAACAAATATTTGTCCAAGCTTTTTAACGATTTCTGGTTGGAAGACCAGGGCTTCATTCAGCGCAAGCATTTCGGTGATCTGCGCGACTTGATTGGCCGACTGCACGGCAAACGCGAGACGATTACCGTGGGGCGAAGCGATATTTTGACGACCGCGCACAATCGCTTGCGTAATGCGGGTTTTTCGCAGCTTCCAGTCATGGACGAAGGACAGCTCGTCGGTGTCATCACCGAGGATGCGATCATGCAGTTCGTCTACGGTCGGCCGGAACTGATGTGCGCAAATGTCGAAGATGCAATGGAATCCGCATTTATTAGGCTCAACAAAGACGAAAGCGTCAACAATCTGGTCGCGATGCTCAGCGTGCAGCCCTACGCGGCCATACTGGACGGTGATAGCTTTCTTGGGTTGATTACGCGATCCGACGTATTGAACTATCTACGCCGCCAAATCTGAGAATTATTCATGGGAAGCAACGACAAGAAATTCGCAACCAGAACAATTCACGGTGGACAAAGCCCCGAACCGGTCACGGGCGCCATCATGCCGCCGATTTTTGCGACGTCGACCTACATTCAGGAAAGCCCGGGAAAGCATAAGGGCTTTGAATACTCGCGCACGCAAAACCCAACGCGCATGGCGTACGAAAACTGCATTGCAAACCTTGAGTCCGGCACCCAAGGCTTCGCGTTCGCGTCGGGTATGGCTGCGACCGCAACGATTCTCGAATTGATCGACACCGGCTCACATGTTGTTGCCATGGATGATCTTTATGGCGGCACACGACGGCTTTTTCACGACGTGCGAGAGCGAAGCGCCGGGATCGAATTTAGCTTTGTTGACCTGACCAATCCGGATGCCGCCGAGGCGGCACTGCGAGACAACACGCGGATGATCTGGATCGAAAGTCCGAGTAACCCGTTGCTCAAAATCGTGGACTTTGAGGCGATCGCTGCGCTTGCCCGCGCACGCGACATACTGAATGTCGTCGACAACACGTTTGCAACACCGTGTCTGCAACGTCCGCTTGAAATGGGCTGCGACATCGTCATGCATTCGGCAACGAAGTTTATCAACGGCCACTCCGACATGATCGGTGGCATTGCTGTGACTAATGATGATGCGCTCGGAGAAAGGCTTGGCTATTTGCACAACTCAATCGGCGCGGTCGCCAGCCCGTTCGACAGTTTTCTGGCACTGCGCGGCGTCAAGACTCTCGATGTGCGCATGGAACGACATTGCAAAAGCGCCCATGCGATTGCGGAATGGCTCGAAGCGGATTCGCGAGTCGACAGCGTTTTATATCCGGGGCTGACGTCGCATCCGCAGCACGAATTGGCCGCACGTCAAATGGATGGCTTCGGCGGCATTGTGACATTCTTTATTAATGGCGGTATTGACAGCGCGCGCCGCTTCCTGGAGCGCTGCGAGGTGTTCGCGCTCGCGGAAAGCCTCGGCGGAGTCGAAAGTTTGGTTGACCATCCGGCCATCATGACGCATGCGTCGGTACCGCAGGACCAACGTGCCGAGCTTGGCATCAACGATCAGTTGATTCGCCTGTCGGTCGGCATCGAAGCTTTAGACGACCTAATTGCTGATCTCGATCAGGCCCTAGGTTAACAAGTGATAACAAGGGCGCTTTTACTCGAAAGCGTACGTCCGTATTCAGAACCCTTTTCGTTGCTCTAGAAACGATGAGTGTTGTTTGTTAAGTGCACCATATTGTCGGTCGCCAGCTTAAGTCACCGGCTGAGCGCCTACGATCGGCGGCTCAAAACTTTCCGCACTGTTTAGTTCGAACTTGGTCGCAAACCAGTCAAGGAATCTATCTACCCCCGGCCGCCCAAGGGTCTCGAGTTTCGCGATAATCGGTCTCGCCTCGGCTGCCATGCCATTTTTGGCCAGCAAGTAGAGATAAAAATTCGATGCCCATTCTGACACGTCGTTGGCCGTCGTAATGTGATTATTCACATACCGTAACGCGGATTCATAATCACGTTCAGATGCGTATTTCCGGGCTAAACCCAGTGCGAAATCGTCTCGATAACCTTCCTGCTCCAACAGACTCGCGATAATATTCTGAGTATCCTGATCGCTACCCAAAAGCCATAGCGGAAGAGTCGTAAGTGACGTGTTTGTCAGCAGATCATCAATAGCTTCCCAAACAAATGGATCGTTTTGATGTCTGTAAACGCCAGCGGTGAAATGATTTTTTATCAATCGTTCATACTGAAAAAAGGGTTCACTATTTTTCTTGAACTCTGCCGGCAGTAGTTGACTGATCAATTCGCTGCTCCTGAATCTCTCCAGTCGCACATCTTCATCCATTAGCGCATCGTAAAGTTCAATGTATCCCGGATTTATCACCGGTCGCGACGAAATGCGTGACGGATAATTGTCAGTCACCGGAGCAACGTCGGCGGTCAGTTCCATCAGCAGATCGGCATCCGCCATGAACAGCGAGCCCAGTTGGGCTGGCGACTCTAAACCCAACGCAATCAGTTCCCGAGCCACCTGTGGCTCACGCCATTGAGCCGACAGCTGCGTCACGTCGCGTTGGGGATTCGCGTCTTTGGATCCCAGCAGCATCCATTCCAAACCGGCACCGGACCAAAGTGAGCAGTCGTCAAATGCATTGCAAAAAGCCTTGACGATCGCCAGCGTATCGGTCGGCTCGAGCTGTTGAACGGGCAGCCAGTAACTCGCGTAGCCGCCTGGATTCAATCGCTTGTGGATCAGCTTGAAGTATTCCTGAGAATAGAGGTTTACGACGCCTGCAATTTTAGGTGGCGGCGGTTCTGAAGTAATTAGATCGTAGCGGTTGGTGGTGGTATTGAGAAAAAATCGGCCGTCCTCCACATGTACGCGAACGCGTTCGTCCCGCAGCGGATTATCATCACCGGGGTAGATGATGGTACTCATCTCCAGAATGTCTTCGGAGATATCCACAACATCGATGTTCTGCAACCCGGGTGAATCCGTGAGTGCTTTGGCTGTTGATCCGACCCCAAAACTGATGAGGAGCGCATCCCGGGTGTCTGGCTTGAATGCGAGCGGCAGATAGACATAGAGTTTCATATATCGCTTTGCTGCGGTCGTCGTAGCAGACATGGAAAAGCCGTTGGTGACTAAGCGATAGTATTTCGGCTCACCGAAAACTTCCTGGCGATAGTAACGAAGCGTTTCAATCAGCCCTTCGCGGGTTGCGACCAATTCATGCGTTGGCAACCACACCAATTGGGCGCCAAAGTACGTTTTTTGCATCAAACCGAACGGAAACAAAATCAGACACGCGACTGCCCCTGCAACTGCGCCGCGCCCCCCCAGTATTGTGAGCCGCGACGTCTGGTCCTCGAGCGGTACGACAAATGTCACCAGGCAATACGTCGCGGCGATAAGGAAGAACGATGACTCCATGCCGGCCATTGGTAGCAAGATGAAACCGGCGAAAAGCGAGCCCAACATCGCACCAATCGTATTGAAAAAAGTTGCGATCCCGGCAGTTCGTGCGGACGAGCCGAAATCGTCCTTGACAGCACGGTTCACCATCGTGAACGCGACGCCGGACAATACCGCAACCGGAAACATCAGGAATGTGGCGAACCCGATGAATGCGAGCGTCGTTGTATCTTGCAGATCGCGGTAAACGGAGAAAAGATCGTAGCCCCAGTATGTCAGCACGACCAATGCCGCGGACGTCGCGGTGACGTGCCGCAGCCAGCGATAGGCGCGGTCGTCGCGTTGAAACAGACGCGCGGCCGCAAGGCCACCGACCGCTATTCCAGCAAGCACGACGGCCAACATGACCGCGAATATGAGGCTTGTACCGTCTCGAGTCAGCAGCAAGAAACGAAACCACACGACTTCCAGAGCCAACATTAGTGCGCCAGAAAGGAACGCGACCGCAACATAGCGGCGGCTGCGTATACCGATCAACTGCGGCACATCCGCCGCAGAAGGCCCAGGCATCGGCGCCGTCTCGTGTATCTGCGAAAAGCGCAATGCAATCAGCGCCGCCATCAAATTGAACACCAGTGCAAACAGGCCGCTATTCAAGATGCCAAACGCTGGCACCAGAAATAATTCGGTGCTGAAAGCAGCAAGCATTGCGCCCAAGGTGTTCCAGCCGTATAGCCATCCAATATTGGCACCAAAGTTGGGATCCTGACGTGAGAGTGCCTGGGCAAGAACCGGCAAGGTCGCACCCATTGCAATAGCCGGCGTCACCAAAATTCCAAAGGCGATCGTCAAGCGCACCGCATTGAGCAACACCGGCATGTCTGTGAGGCTGCCGAGGGCCGGGCCGAGGAGGTTGGGTAATCGGGGCAGCAGCAGCACCACTGCAATTCCACCGATGCCAATAGCGAATTCCAAAGCGGCGTAGAGGCGCACGGGGTGCAAAACGCGCCTATGCAGTCGAGCTACCAGCCCGTTACCCAATGCCAGCCCGCCCATGAACGCCGCCAACACCAGGCTTGCGCTCCACACGCTGTTGCCCAGGGATAGCCCGGCAAGCCGAAACCACAACGATTCGAAAATCAGAGCAGAAGCGCCCGAAAGGAAAAAGATCAGGGCTAGCGTTGAACGCATTATGTCATCCCAAAGAAAACCTAGCCTACCGGTTGCGCAGTGGTGGCGCCGGACTCAGGTCACACAACGATGTTGTTCCAAGGCGCTGGGCATTAAGCGAAAAAGCGAGCGTCGCAACACGCGCCAAATACATATTCTCGGGCACTATCGCAGGTACTTATTACGGCACTGGGGGCGTAATTTTTTGCCGTTCCTAAAGTCCCACGGAGAGTGCCGATTAAGCGATACCGCCATCCCTGCGAATAAGGGTCAGAAGGTCTGCTTTTGTTGATATCGGTCATTCACACACCGTAAAAATCGCCAATAAGACTGTCCGCTTTCGGCCACAAGCGGACCCATTTTATGGGTAGTGAGGGAGCCCCATGTGGGAACTAGACGCGACTTGAAGGGTTACATACGCCTCGCAGACACGGGACCAAAGGGTTCGAAGATGCCAGATGCTGGATTCTACGTCGCCAGAGAACCCTACCAACTGAACGGCCACCCTTTTGGCCAAGTAGTCTGCGTCGATCCAGTGGTACTCGTTCCGCACGTCGAACATTGGAAGCAAAATTGATGCAGATTCTGTTTCGGGCGAGAACAACCTCTCCAACAATTCGAGTTTGAGGACAACTCGCTTCAAGACAGACCCCCTGAATGCCCGGATTTCCAGTGACTGATTGGACTCCATAACCTTGACTGGCCACAAATAGTCCTCGAGTGCACAAACGAACCCTGTGTCGATCGGTTGAAGGTCGAGGGTCTTTAATTTGCCGTTGAGGTCCCCGAGTTTTTCCCTCACCGGCTCAAACTCGATGCGACGCTGACGCAGAAACTTGAGTGCCGCGACTGTGCGGTTCCCCACTGCCTGCGTGGTCTCCCAGGACATTCGGCGACTGCCAGTTGGTTGAATCATCTCCAAGACACGGTTCAACATGCTGACGTAGTCGCGATGCACTAACAACATTTCATCGAACGCAGGTCGGTAGATGTCCTTGAAGCGACTCTCGGATCCCTTGTGGCGGTACTCTTTGAGCTTGATCAACCGATCGATGACCGAGACTAATGTATCCAGAACCATCCGCTTTCCGACGCAACCGAGCCTATAGCAAGCAATGGCATGTTAGATGTGGGGACTCGACGAAAATCTGAGCGCTGCGTAGGTTTCGCAAACCACCGACCAGTGGATTCGTAAGTGCTTGACATGCCACTCAACCCCTCCGATAAATCCAGCTACTTCTTGAGTGATAAGCTCAGCTAGCCGGTCTTCACTGATACTCAAGTGCCCCCGCTCGTATTCAGAGATGAGCGGGTGGATTAGAGCAGATGGAGCGGCGTGCTCGAGCGAAAACAGCTCTGCTAAAAGCTCGAGTTCTAAGACGACCCTTGTTGAAACAGATTTACCGAGGTGACCGAGGTCGATCTGGAGAGACTCGTCCTTCTCCAGCCTAGTAACCGGCGAGAGGTAGTCAAGTACAGCTCGGATAAATTTAGCCTCAGCCGTTGCCAGGTCGAGTTCGTTCAGCAGCTCAACAAGTGCCCTCAGTTTTCCCCTCACCGGCTCAAACTCAACGCGACGCTCCCGCACATACTCCAGTGCAGTAACAACCGCTTTCCCAACAACCTGCGTTTCCTCCCAAGACATCCTTCGACTGCTATCGTGCATCTGATCCAACTTCGAGAGGGGGGTGAACATACCAACGTAATCCCTATGTACTAGCAGTAATTCTTCAAAAGAGGGCTGGTATATTTCTTGAAAACGTTTCGCAGCTCTTGCGTCGCGAAAGCCTTTAAGCTGGATCAATCGATCAATGATAGATAGAAACAAGTCGAGCATTCGTGCAGTCTCTCCGCAAAACAACAGAAATCAAAGGGCTTTTTTAAATCGAGTTGTTCGAAGGCGAATCGTGGGCTTTGGGTCATTTGCAGTCGTTCGACAGTTTATCATTCAGGCGGCTGCTTTCGAGGGGAAAGCGGTCGTTCAGCCAACGATTTTTCTGGGCCCACTTTCCGAACGTCTGCTTTCATCAATAGCGGTCGTTCAAGCGCATAGAATTTTGAAAATGTGACCGGCTGCAATCGGCCAGGAGCGGTCAGTGCGACGATATCTTAGGCGGCATCGCTGTACATGATCAAAAACTTGACCGCGATTGCAAACATGCCTACGAGAATCAGGAGTTTGATCAGCGCGGGAAGCATCGCTCTTACAGAATTTTTGGGTTGCAATGACGATCTAATATCCGATATTTCACTAGGCGACAGCTTAACTTGAACCTCGTGATCCGGGTTCTTTAGCCACATGATCGCATCGTTGTACTGCCGTTCGACGATGACACAAAGCGCGGCGCCCGACGGGCCAGAAATAGGGCCGCCAGCCCACTCCTCATTTTTACCCGAAACGAAGGTGGCAATTCCTCTCTCTTCAAGCTCCCGACCAACGTCTTCAGCTTCCTCCGCAGTATGAAAGTGTTGCAGAATTCGCATGGCAACTTAACTCGTCAATACGGTACAAAAGTGTCGCATAAATTACCTAACTCTGACGAACCACGAATGGCTGCTTCGGGTCATTAGCAGCCCTTCCGACCAAGTTTAGCTCAACAGCTGCTTTTAGGTTCAAAGCCGACAAACGGCAGGCAATTTTCTTGAGTCGAATCCTAAATAGCTGCTTTTATTAAGAGCAGACGTTCATTCAATCGAAGATTACGAGCGTGTGGCGTAGTATGCGACGACTCGCGGGTCGCTCTCTATACGCGCTTGATGTTCGACCAGGCCCGGCGCCACTCGCTCTACAAGATCTGTCGGGACATGATCGAGATTTCCAGAGCGCAGCGAGCGCGTCTGGACGAAGGTCTTTAGATCAGCGATGGTCAAACTATTGTCGGCGAAGTACTCCCCACCTCCGCGGGCTAATAACTGATCCAGCCCCCGCAGAATACCGGACATCCAACCATCGACGAGTTTTTCGCGTGCTAGCCGTAGCTCCTCTCCCTGCAGTCCAAAGCTTCGCACGATCTGATGGCTCAGATCCTCGAGGGCTCCCAAAACTTCATCACAATAAAGTGCCTGTAGATCGTCCGCCGGATACAAGCCCGCCATCTTGCCCACGAATCGGCTGATGGCGTTGGATTGAGTGACCGCGGCGCCATCGATTTCGAGCACAGGTACTGAAGTGAAGCGCATTCCCTGCCGCATCTCCTTAAATTCGGGAAACGATATGCGGTTGTCTTCGAATTCAATTCCTGCCACGTGAAAAGCGATACGGATTGGCTCACCACGCCCACCGTCGAAATCGAAATAGGTAAGCTTGTAGCTAGACATTTCGTCATCTCCTATGCATTGCAATAAACTTAGCAGTTAGTCGGTAGGAAACGGTCCGACACGGACGTTACACTCGATGGCACCTAATCACTCTCGCCATCCCAGTAATCCACGGCCGTTTCTTTTCGGGCGAACACCCGGAAACTATCAGGGGCGCTTGGATCTGCCGACGTGCCATACCATACGCCGTATTTTCCAGAATCTGGGTACAGCATGACATCTGCTGATTCTTGGGTACTGAGCGCCAAATAGGTCAATTCTTCGTCCGACGAATTGATAATCTGGTGGGGCTGTTGCGGATCGGCAGGCGAACAAATGAAATCGCCTTCTTTGATCGAGTATTCTTCGTCCGCGTGTCGCAATGTGCCCTGTCCTTTAAGAACAAAAAACATTTCTTCAATGACATGATGCGAATGGTATGGCCAAGCACGTTTCCCCGGCGCTAGTTTTATTACCGCATAGCCAAGGTTTTTCGCGCCGATCTGCGCTGAAACGGGCGCACGTTCAGCCCTAAATCGGTCTCCTTTGCCGAACTCCGAAAACTTCAATTCGCTTAAGTTTACGATTGGCTTGGTCATTCTTCGGTCTCCTAGATACGATCGTCCGGTAGCCAAAACCTAAATCGGCCACTGATCCGTCTCATGATCGGGGTGTTGCCGATTCGACCGCTTTATTGCGGCTGCCTCCTCCGGGTCATCCTCTTCAGTCGTCGCATTATTCGGCAGGTCTGCGAGTTGCGCTACCTGAGGTAGTTTGCGCTCCATACCATACTGATACGTTAAAGGAATGGTCTCTGGGTGGTCAAAAGACCCAATGGTCATGGATATATGCGTGCCATCATCCTGTCGAAAAAAAAGCGGCGTGCCGCATGCGGAACAGAAGCCTCTTTCGACATGCGCCGAGCTACGAAAAACGGCTGCCTCGCCCCTCGTCCAGGCGAAATCCTGCAATGGCACCCCGACCAGAGCGGCGAAAAAATTTCCCATGGCTTTCTGGCACATGCGGCAATGACACACATGGGAATTATCGCGGAGGCTCATCGCTCGGTAACGAATGGCTCCACATTGACAGCCGCCGTATCTGACATCGCTCATTAGATGGTTTCCTCTCCGGCTTCCACCCATTGTAAGTCAGCTCGTTCCCGGACGGCAGCCACGCCGCTGTAGGAATCGATACAGAGTACAATCGTTTCCCTGCATAATGCTCAATCGCTATGAGAATGCGCCCACTATCGTCATTGGCTGAAATTTCGCGGCAACTGAAACGCCGCAAGGTGTATCCGGTTATTGCGGCCTACGCGGTCATTGGCTGGATCCTGCTGCAAATTGGCGAGGTGACGTTCGAGCCTTTGGGCCTCCCAGATTGGACAATGACCGTTCTGGTCATTGTTGTCATTGTCGGATTTCCGGTGGCGCTGATTCTGTCCTGGATATTCGATATAACGCCCACCGGTCTGCAACGTGACTCAGATATCGTCGTTGCTGCACGTGCCAGTGACGACGTACCGTCAATTGCGGTGCTGCCGTTCGCCGACATGAGCCCTGACAAAGACCAAGGATATTTTTGTGAGGGTGTGGCCGAGGAAATCCTAAACGCATTGACGAAGATTGAGAAATTGCACGTTGCCGCTCGCACATCTTCGTTTCAATTCAAGAACCGCGAAGGAGATATTCGCAAAATCGGTAACGCACTTGGAGTAAAGACGATCCTCGAAGGCAGCGTAAGAAAATCAGGCAGCCAACTGCGCGTTACGGCGCAACTCGTCAAGGTTGCTGACGGCTATCACCTGTGGTCGAAGAGCTTCGATCAGGAGTTAGAAGATATTTTCGCGATTCAGGATGAGATTGCTACATGTATCGTGCAATCACTGCTGGATACGCTCACCCCTGTCAAAACTACGTCCAGCCGCGACGTGCAGGCGTATGAGCATTATCTTCGTGGACGACAGTTCTTCAATCGCTTTCGTAAGAAGGATATCGAGTTTGCGCGACAGATGTTTCGCCAGGCCATCGACATCGATTCCGAATTTGCGTTGGCATGGGCGGGATACGCCGACTGTTTTTCGTTTCTGATGATGTATGTAGATCCCAAGGAAAGCTATCGTGGGCAGGCGAGCAAAGCGAGTGAACGGGCGCTGGGACTCAGCCCCGATCTGGCGGAGGCTCATGCTTCTCGTGGCTTGGCCTATCTTATCTGCGAAGATTTTGAACTGGCTGAAGCACGGTTCTTAAAAGCACTTGAGCTGAATCCGAGATTGTTCGAGGCCTATTATTATTATGCCCGAACAAAATTTCATCAGGGAGACTTGCCGCTGGCCGCCGAACTATTCGCAAAAGCGGCCGAAGTCAATCCAGAGGACTATCAGTCGAGGTTGCTGCGCGTGCAGATTTTGCGCGGCTTGGGACGAACAGATGAGGCCCTGGCCGAAGCAAAACCGAGCATCGCCGCCGTTGAAAAACATCTCGAATGGCATCCTGACGATGCACGCGCACTACATCTTGGCGCGGGATCGTTGATTCTGTCAGGAGAGATTGATCGTGGGAAACGCTGGTTACGACGGGCACTGGAAATCGATCCGAACGACTCCGTTGTGCTTTATAACGTCGCCTGTAACTACGCAACGCTGGGAGAGCAAGACGTGGCGCTCGATTACCTCGAGCAGGCGATTGAAAACGGAACGGTCAGCGCTGCCTGGATGAGAAATGACGAGGACCTTCAAAATTTACGATCGCATCCGAAATATTCAGAATTAGTGCAGAGGCTCGAAAATCAAAGTATTCAGCCTTGTTAACGAGATAACAAAATTGACACCTCTTGAGTTCTGGTCGCAAATAAGGCTTTCGCAATGGCCACTTTATTCGGCAAGCGCCGCCAGCTGGTCGGCCTGATGTTCGCTGGTCAGCGGGTCTATGACCTGTGACAAATCTCCGGTGAGGATTTCGTCGAGTTTGTACAGTGTCAGATTGATGCGATGGTCGGTCACGCGCCCCTGCGGGTAGTTGTAAGTACGAATGCGTTCGGAGCGATCGCCGGAACCGACCAGCAGTTTTCGCCGCTGTGCTTGTTCGCTCTGTTGCGCAGCGACCTTTGCGTCAAGCAGCCGGGCTTGCAGCAGCGACATCGCACGGGCCCTGTTCTTATGCTGAGAACGTTCATCCTGGCACTCGACGACAATACCCGACGGCAGATGGGTCAGTCGGACCGCTGAGTCGGTTTTGTTGACGTGCTGTCCGCCAGCGCCCGACGCTCGGTAGGTGTCGACGCGCAAATCCGCGTTATTGATTTCTTCCGCTTCGACTTCGTCGGGCTCTGGTAATACAGCAACCGTACAGGCAGACGTATGAATACGGCCCTGGGATTCTGTGGCCGGAACACGCTGGACACGATGTGCACCGGATTCAAACTTTAAGTTCGCGTAAATACCGCTACCGGTCATGCGGCTGATAATTTCCTTGTAACCACCGTGCTCACCCTCGCGAGCGCTGAGTATTTCAATCTTCCAACGCATATTTTCAGCGTACTTTGAATACATGCGAAATAGGTCGCCGGCAAATATTGCCGCCTCGTCGCCGCCGGTGCCGGCACGAATTTCGAGATAAACATTGGCATTGTCATAAGGGTCCGGTGGAATCAGCGCTTTCTGCAACTCGCTCAACAAGTCGTCACGGCGGGCCGTCAGCGATTCGAGTTCTTCCTGCCCCATCTTGCGCACGTCGTCAGCATCGTCGTTCGCCATTTCCTCGGCGGCAACAATGTCGTCAGCTAGCGCCTCGTAGTCCTTAAACAGCGCGACGACAGGCCCGACGCGGGAATACTCGACAGACAAGTCGCGAAATTGATTCTGGTCACCAATCACATCTGGATCAGCAAGTAGTCCAGCTAGCTCCTCGAATCGATCTCGCACAGTTTCGAGTTTGTGTCGTATTGAATCCTTCATTTATCCGGGTCGTCTTTGTCGAGGCCAAACAATGAGCGCGCGGTCTGAATTAATGCTTCGTCGCTCGACTCACCAGCCTCGCGCAGCCGCACGCTAGGATTGTGTAGCAGTTTTTTCATCAATGATGCTGTCGCGTACTCGAGTACCTCGTCACCATTGGCGCCTTGGGCCAGCCGCCGACGCGCCTGTTCGAGCACCTGTTCACGGACTTCTTCACCCTGATCCCTGAGTGCCGTAATTACCGGTGCGACTTGCTTGGAGCGTTCGATCGACAGATAACGACCGATTTCGTCGTCGAGTATACGATTAGCGTCAACAGCCGCTGCTTCTCGATTGCCCTGTCCTTCGAGAATAACCTTATCGAGGTCGTCAACCGTATACAGATAGACGTCATTCAGATTTGCAACCCCCGCTTCTATGTCACGTGGCACAGCGATATCAACGGCGAAGATTGGTTGTCGCTTGCGTGCTTTGATCGCCGCCTTGACTTGCTGAACACTGATGATCGGGTCCGCGCTCGCGGTCGAGCTGATCAGGATGTCAGCCTCCGGCAACGTGCCTTCAAGCTCAGACAGCGGCAACGCGAATCCGCCAAACTGGCTCGCGAGATTGCGGGCGCGATCTAGGTCGCGGTTCGCGACGAAGAGCCGTCCGATGCCTTTTCGTGTCAAGTGCTTGGCGAGTAATTCGACGGTAATGCCGGCGCCAACGAGAAGCGCAGTGTGCTGCTTGAAGCCGGCAAAAAACTGTTCGGCCAACGTAACGGCGGCGGACGCCACCGAGACCGGCCTGGCACCGATCTCTGTGTCGGTGCGTACCTTTTTGGCGACCGAAAACGTATGTTGAAGCAAGCGACTCAAAGTTGTTCCGATGGTGCCGGCGGCCTCCGCGTCGCGATAGGCATCCTTCAGTTGACCGAGAATTTGCGGTTCGCCAAGCACCATCGAGTCGAGACCGCAGGCAACCCGGAATATGTGTCGAATCGCATCGTCTCCGTTTTTCTCAAACAGCGAGCCACTGAACGACGGATCTAAGTTGCGTTCGTCATGCAGCCACGCCGAGAGGCGCTCGTGGCCACCGTTTTCAGTATTGACATAAAACTCTGTGCGATTGCAGGTCGATAGCAGCACGGCCTCGTCAACGCCGTCGAGATCGCGCACGGCGGTTAGCGCCCGGCGAATCTCGTCGCCAGCGAAGACCACCTGCTCGCGAATTTCGACAGGTGCCGTGGTATGGTTCAGCCCGAGTATTTTGAGCGGCATAGCAGACTTAGACGCGGTGCAGGTATCGCACCTGAAGGAAAATGCACATTCAGCGCGTATCATAAGCGAACTGAACGTGTAGTTCCTTGTCTGTGTATTTATTCAACGTATATTCGCGGCAGTGATACCTCGGGCTCGACCGCGACAGCAATGATCAGTAAGGGAAATATGTACGACGATTTTCGACGGCTGGTGGCCATTGTTGCCGCATCGGCCCTGGTGTTTTTGAATATTCTCGGCTCGGCCGCGATGGCGGACGATACGGACAGCGAAGACGCCAGCGCGCACCTATTGCAGGCGGAGATCGCGCTGCAGCACATGGATTACTTGCAGGCGACGCGCGAATATCGGATGGCGGCGGAGCTCAGCAACAGCGTCGAAATCGCACGCCAAGCAACACGTGTGGGCGAAAGCTTCGGTTTTAATGAAGAAGCGGTCAAATCGGCTAAGCGCTGGCTCGAATTGGACAAAGACAGCGACGAAGCGCTCTTTCAAATCGCGCGACTGCAGCTCCGGCTAGGCGATATTCGCGCCGCGCGGCGCAGCTACAAAAAGCTCATTGAACGCGGCGAAACTCCGCCCGAAAATCGCCTGCTGTCGCTGGTTTCTGTTCTTGGCGACGAAGATGCCGAGGCTGCCAATAAGGTCATGTGGGCGCTCGCCAAACCGTACAAAGATTCACCGGATGCCCACTATGCGGCCGCCGTAACGGCAATGCAGGCTGGCGACATTGACGGCGCGAAGCAGCGCACGTTGAGAGTGCTGGAACTTGAACCGGGCGAATGGCTCCACATGAAGGCCAAGCTACTGTACGGTCGCATCCTGCTGCTTTCCGGCGAGCAAGATGAGGCAATCGACTATGTCGCGCGGATCATTGGCGACAATCCGCAACCGGACCCCACGGCGCGAATGGAACTTGCACTGCTGCTGATGACCGCTGGTCGCGACGACGACGCGCTGAGCCAGGTCAACCAAATCCTGCTTGAAAACAGCGCTCACGCCGACGCTCTTAGACTGATGGCTATCATCAATTTTCGGCAGGAGAATTTGGACGCGGCGTGGGAGGACTTCGAAGACCTTTTGTCGAGCGGCCAACACACGATGGATGCGCTTTATTACCTTGCCCGCATCGCTGATTTTCGCGACGAATCGGATCGTGCGATTCGATTGTATTCGCAGGTGACAGAAGGACCCAATGCGGTTGCTGCACAGCGGCGCGCCGCGGCATTGGTCGCGTTTGAGCGAGAAGCACCGAATACGGCTGTTGAACAGCTCGACGAATTCGCCCGCGACAATCCTCAGTACGCGATCGAGATCGTGCAGGCAAAAGCGCAACTACTTGCGTCGCTTGAGCGATATGACGAGTCCCTGAATTATTACGACCAGCTCGTCGAATATCGGCCCGACTCAGAAGGCATATCGCTGGGGCGAGCGGAATTGTTATTGCGCATGCAGCGACTCGACGACGCATTGCTGCAATACCGAAAAACCGTCAAACGATGGCCCGAGAGCGCGACGTCACTGAATGCCCTCGGTTACACGCTCGCCGATCGCACCGACAACTATCGCGAGGCCGAAAGGCTGATCCGTAAGGCGCTCAAATACGATCCGGAGAGCGCAGCTATCATCGACAGTCTGGGGTGGGTCCTGCACAAACGCGGCAGACACGAAGAGGCACTCACTGAACTTACCAAGGCCTATTCACGCCTTGACGATCCGGAAGTGGCCGCCCATATCGTCGAAGTGCTGGCGGTACTTGCCCGCAAAGATGAGGCGATGGAGTTGTTGGTCGCGGCCGAATCGAAGGACCCTGAAAGTCCGTTATTGAGAGATGTTCGCGAGCGTGTATTTCCCGATCTCGACTAGCCGCCTTGGCCGAGCACTCGTCGCATCAGCAATGCTGTTGGCCGGCTGCGCGACTCAAAAGGGCGTCGAATTGCCGGACATCAGCGACTGGGATCGGCGTTCCACGGTACTGAGCCAGATCGATCAATTCGACTTCAATGGCCGAATCGCGGTCAAGGCCGGCGATGACGGTTTTAACGGCAAACTGCGCTGGTACCAACAAGAGTCGGATTTCCGTGCGACCGTCAGTGGGCCGTTGGGCATAGGCACGGTGCGAATTGAGGGAGACGATCGTGTTGTCGAGGTCACCGACAAAGATGGCGTTACCACAGTGCTCGCGGATGTCGAGGATGATCTCTACTATCGCTACGGCTGGACAATTCCTGTCGAGAGCTTGCGCTACTGGGCACTCGGCATCCCGGATCCGCGCGTGCCAGCCGAAATGGCATTTGGCGAAGCCGGCGAACTGACGGAGCTATCCCAGCGCGGCTGGACAGTCTCGATCAGCCGTTACCGCGAAGCCGGTGGCGGGCAACCGATGCCACGGCTGTTAAATGCATCGAATTCTGAAACCAATGTGCGTCTGGTCATCGATCGCTGGGTGTTTCACGAAGCCGTTGCGTCCTGGTAGCCGACGTCGTTGACAGCACCAGGGGAGACACTCACAATTGCGCTGCGAGGGCGCGTCGCGAACGTGCGCCGCATAAGCGCGCGGAATCCGCGTGTTGGGGGCTTTCAGCACTAATGGGGCGTAGCCAAGTGGTAAGGCAACGGGTTTTGATCCCGTGATTCGCAGGTTCGATCCCTGCCGCCCCAGCCATCTATCCTAGGGGGTATTCGTGGAACTCTCATCAATGGCCGTTTTCTCGGGTAACGCGCACCCGCAACTGGCTCACGATATCGCGCGCTGCTTGCACGTTCCGCTAGCTCGAGCCCAGGTTGGGCGTTTTTCAGACGGTGAGATCAACGTAGAAATACTCGAGAATATTCGCGGTCGCGAGACTTTTATTGTGCAGTCAACCTGCCCGCCGGCTGCCGAAAACCTGATGGAGCTGCTGGTTATGGTCGACGCTGCCCGACGCGCATCGGCAGCCCGGATTACAGCGGTCATTCCGTATTTCGGCTATGCGCGCCAGGACCGTCGTCCGCGTTCGGCGCGTGTGCCGATCACGGCAAAGCTCGTCGCCAAACTGATTGGCACGGCCGGCGTCGACCGGGTCTTAACGGTCGATCTGCATGCCGACCAGATTCAGGGCTTTTTCGACATCGCGGTCGACAATGTCTATGCCTCACCATTGTTACTGGGTGACGTCTGGAAGCAAAAGTATGAAGACATGGTCGTGGTGTCACCGGACGTCGGTGGCGTCGTGCGCGCACGGGCTCTCGCAAAACGTCTTGATGACGCCGACTTGGTCATCATCGACAAGCGCCGCGACAAAGCCAACCAGTCCGAAGTCATGAATATTATTGGCGAGGTCGAGGGCAAGAACTGCGTCATGATCGATGACATGGTCGACACGGCCGGCACCCTGTGCCATGCCGCCGGCGCGCTGAAGGACATGGGCGCTGCGTCTGTTGCCGCCTACATTACTCATGCCGTCTTGTCGGGTCCCGCTGTGCAGCGCATTACCGATTCCGAGCTTGATGAGGTTGTCGTGACGGACACGATTCCACTCAATGAAGAGGCGCAGGCGTGCAAGAAGATTCGACAACTGTCGACGGCGGATTTGCTCGCAGAGACAATGCGCAGGATATCCGACGAGGAATCTGTGTCGTCGATGTACGTCGATTGAGAATGGCTGATGTCAGTGCCGACGAGGGTCCTCTCCCTCATGGCTCACTTCGTTGCGCTTTACTTCGGTCGAAGACCCTCGTCGGCACTAACTCTACGACCGACGAATGGCCGACATTAGCTGCTCTCAGCGAGCGCGACTGCGGATGGGGTGCTTTTCAGCGGAAGTAAAGCGCAGCGGCAGCGAGCCATGACGATGAGCAGCGTACCGGCCATGTTTACCCGCAACTGGGTATCACGAGCGTGGGGTGGTGGTCTGGAAGGTGATCGGTTAGTATGCGCGTCCCGCAGCGGGTTGGTCGCGACCCCGCGGGTGTCAGACTCTGACATATTATTAATATTATCAATCAGTTAACGGAGTTCAGTCATGGCTGAAGATTTCGATCTGGTTGCGGAACACCGGGAAGACCAGGGGAAGGGTGCGAGCCGCCGCCTGCGTCGCGAAGGTAAGGTCCCCGCAATTATCTATGGTGCCGGCCGGCCCCCACGGTCATTGGCATTCGACCAAAACAAAGTACTGAAGCAGCTTGAGAGCGAGTCGTTCTATTCGAGCGTCTTAAACGTCAAGGTCGGCGACAAGAGCCAGGCCGCGATTGTGAAGGATCTGCAGCGACATCCGTCGAAACGCATGATCATGCATATCGATTTGCAGCGCATCGTTGCGGATCAAGTGATCAAGATGAATGTGCCGTTGCACTTCCTGAACGAAGACATCGCGCCGGGCGTCAGAGAGGGCGGCGGTAAGGTGTCGCACTTGATGACTGACGTTGAAATCGTCTGTCTGCCGAAAAATCTGCCGGAGTATCTCGATGTCGATGTCGCTGAGCTCGAGCTCGATGCGATATTGAGCCTGTCGGATATCAAATTGCCCGAGGGCGTCGAAATTCCACAGCTTCAGCAAGGTCCGGAGCAGGATCGCCCCATCGTCTCGATCCACATCATCAAGGAGGTGGTGATCGAAGAGGAAGAGGAAATCGTGGAAGAAGTGGCCGAAGGCGAAGAGGTCCCGGCAGAGGGCGAAGAAGCACCAACCGAGGCCGAGGCCAGCGAGAGCCCGGGCGACGAATCGAAAGAATAATTGCGATTACCCTGTTGTCGAACAGACCGCCGCCCACATATCGGGACGGCGGTCTTTTTGTTTAATATTCGAATTTATGTCGACAGTCACTATTATTGCTGGGCTCGGTAACCCGGACGAGAAATACGAGCGGACGCTGCACAATGCGGGTTTCTGGTTCGTTGATGCGCTCGTACGCAAGTACGGTGGTGCGTTTCGCTACGAAAAAAAATTCGATGCAGATATCTGTCGCATCAACTTGCACGGTGATGAGGTGTGGTTGGTCAAACCGCAAAGCTACATGAACCTGAGCGGTCAGCCGGTGCGCGGCATGCTTGATTACTATCGGCTTAGCTCAAGCGAGTTACTCGTTGCCCATGATGAGATCGATTTACCGCCGGGTACGGTTCGTCTGAAGAAGGGCGGCGGCCATGGCGGCCACAACGGTATTCGTGATGTCATGCAGCACTGTGGCGCTGATTTCTTGCGGCTCCGCATTGGCGTCGGTCATCCCGGCGAGAAAAGCCAAGTGACGAACTACGTGCTGAAGAAAGGCTCGGCTGACGTCGAGGCCGAGGTTGAGCGCAGCATCGACGACGCATTGGCTGCGATGCCGACGCTAGTGGATGACGGACTAAACGCCGCGATGAAAAAACTGCATACGAAGCAAGACAAATAGATGGCAACTGATCCATGGCAATAACCTGTGGCATCGTTGGTTTGCCTAACGTCGGTAAATCCACCCTTTTCAATGCGCTGACGGCGTCTGAAATTGCAGCCGAAAACTACCCGTTCTGCACGATTGAACCCAACGTCGGCGTCGTGCCTGTGCCGGACCCACGGCTGGATGTCTTATCTGGCATCGTAAAGCCCAAAAAGACCATTGCAACGACGATGGAATTTGTCGATATCGCAGGACTCGTCGCCGGTGCGTCGAAAGGCGAAGGTCTCGGGAATCAATTTCTCGCGAATATTCGCGAGACCAACGCAACCGCGCATGTCGTACGTTGCTTCGAGAATGATGACGTGGCCCACGTCACCGGGCACATAGATCCGATCGACGATATCGAGACGATCAACACGGAACTAGCACTTGCCGATCTCGAGTCTGTGGAGAAGCAGCTCTACAAAGCCGAGCGCAATACCAAAACCGGCCAAAAGGACGCACTATTCTTGCGCGATACCTTACAAAAAGTCAAAGCGCATCTCGACGAAGGGCTCCCGGTACGCACATTGGCAATCAACGACAAACAGGCGCCGATCGTCAACGATCTGCACATGATTACGGCGAAGCCGGTAATGTACGTCGCGAATGTTGACGAAAACGGTTTTAACGACAATCCGTACCTCGATGCCGTGCGCGGCTACGCAGAGAAGGAAGGTGCGGAGAGCGTTGCAATCTGTGCGGCGATCGAAGCAGAGATCGCTGTGCTCGATGATGAGGATAAGACGGAATTTCTCGCAGACCTCGGATTCGATGAGCCTGGTCTAAACCGCGTCATTCGCGCCGGCTACAAGTTGCTCGGCTTGCAAACCTTCTTCACCGCCGGTGAAAAAGAAGTTCGCGCGTGGACGACAAAGTTAGGTGCAACGGCACCCGAGGCCGCCGGCGAAATACATACGGATTTTGAGAAGGGATTTATTCGCGCCGAAGTGATCAGCTACGTGGACTATGTGACCGGCGACGGCGAGCAGGGCGCAAAGGAAGCCGGTCGCCTTCGACTGGAAGGCAAGGAATACATCGTCCAGGAAGGCGACGTTATGCACTTTCGCTTCAATGTCTAGGCGCATTTCGGCGATGGCATTCTTGACAGTCGCGAGTCGCAACAGGACAATCTTCGCCCCTTAAGAACACGGTGATGTAGCTCAGATGGTCAGAGCGGCGGACTCATAACCCGCAGGTCGGTGGTTCAATTCCACCCATCACCACCAGCAAACAATAAGGCGCCCCATTTGGGGCGCCTTATTGTTTGCACGTGTGGCAGGGTGAATCGGAACCGCCGCAGGTGGTTCAACCGAGCACGACAACGTCGTGCGACAGACGCGCGCAGCGCGCCCGAAGGGCGAGGGCCGGGACGGCCCGAGTCCATTCCACCCATCACCACCAGCAAACAATAAGGCGCCCCAAATGGGGCGCCTTATTGTTTGCACGCGTGGCAGGGCGAATCGGAATCACCGAAGGTGGTTCATCGCATTGGTGAACTAGCCGATCATTGTTAGCTTCGGCTTAACCAGTTTAAGCACGATCGACGACGACGCGTCCCTAACGGCAGGCATGCTCAAGAGCTCGCCGTCGATAAACTCACCGAACGCATCCAGGTCGCTGGCGACAACTTCGAGCATGAAGTCGATGGTTCCGGAAATCATGTGGCAGGCCTGCACCTGTGGGTGTTCGCGTACCTTGCGGCGAAAGTCTTGTGCGAGATCGGTGTTCTGCCGATCAACCTTTACCTCAACAAATGCCTTGACGCTATGTCCGAGGGCTGCCTCGTTGAGGTTGATCGTGAAGTTTTCGATGACCCCTTCGTCGACCAACGCTTCGACGCGCCGTTGGCAGGCACTGGCGGATAGACTGATCCGGGAGGCGAGTTGCGACCAACTGATCCGGCCGTCCTTTTGAAGGATGGACAGTATTCGTTTGTCATAGCGATCAAAAGCGCGTTTTTTCTGCGTCATACTGTCATTTCAATTAGAAAACCTGTGCCATTGTGCCAAAATAGTCGGAAAAACGCCATCTTCCTGCTCGCATAATCGACTAAGCTAGGGTTCAATTCTGACGCGTTTATTTGGGAGTCCACGATGTCGCACTTAAAGAAAATTGATCACGTTTCCTATGCTGTGGAAAAAGGCAGCATCGAGAAATGGGCCTGGTTCCATATCGAGGTCGAAGGCGGCACGTTGATCAAACGCATTGACGATGCGCGCCCGGGCGACCCGAATAGCAGCATGAAAATCTGGTGCATCGACTACGGCGACTTCGGCATCGCGTTGGTCGAAGGTATCGACCGTGCGGAAAAATCGCAGGTTACAAACTTTGTCGAAAAGCACGGCGATCATTCCTGCCAGCATGTCGCTTACGATTGCTTCAACCTCGACAATTTTATCGCGCACATGAAGTCACTTGGCGGACATCCGCGCGGTGGTGTTCTGGTGCAGGACGATGGCTTCGGTATCTTAAAACAGATGTTTGCGAAGGGTTATGCGTCTGGCCATGCCGGCGAAGCGACGTTCCCTGAGTATTGCCAGCGGCCAAAAACTGAATCGGAAGCGAAGGAAGTTGAGATCACGTTTTCCGACAAGGCGGGCGGCGAATTCTACAAGCAGGTTCAAGACGCGATTGACGAAGGTGATGAACAGCCGTTCTTCGACTTCGGCCTAATGCCCGATGATTGGGAAGTACCGGCGGAGCAGGCGAAAGCCGTGGCCGAGGACTCGCACGCAAAGGTCGTCGCAGTCTAATTATTTCGAATAATTTGCGCATAAAACGGCCGCTCAAGCGGCCGTTTTTTTTTGCGTGTGAGGTCCGTCACAATTCCTCAAAATACCGCTTCTGTTGTTTTTTTTCCACAAAGCGCAAATGCTTCATCGAACAAAGAAAAACGCGTTGTTGCCCAAACGCAAGCGGCCGTCTGCCAGTATTTCTAGCCATAAATTGCGGTTCAGATCACCGACCCAAGGCCGACCCAATTGATATTAATAAACCCGTACTAGAAGCGTTTTGGAGTAACGCGGAGGGACGAACCATGAGGGTTTTGGTGCTATTGGGCGCATTATTTTTGGGTGGATGCGGCTCATTTGTCACGATGGAAGAGCTCGAACAGCAGGCAGCGCTGACCGGAGACTGGTCGGCGGTCGAACAACGCGAACGCATCATTGCCAGGCGCAAGGCGAAGAAAGGGCCGACGTGCGCTTCGGGGCAAATCGCTTATTGTCAGAGTTACGTTGGCCGGATGCAGTGTCAGTGTGTCAGCCAAGGCGCGATACGCGATGTCCTCGCGTGGCATGACTAAACGACTGACGCAGTAACATTAGTTGTCGTAACAATCGCGATTGAATCGCCCGGCAGCGTCAGCGACGGGCCCGATACGCCTATAGCTTTATCTGCGCTGCAAAACTGGACATGCCAGTCAAGCGGTGGATCTAGTGCCGGTAGTTCAATCGGCAGATCCCCGTGCCAGGCGTTGAACAACAATGCGACAGCGTTCACCGTCACACCTTTCGCTTCCTCGGTCAGCAATACTCCAAATGCGTGCCCGAAAGACCAATCCTCCTCCGATCGCAATTCACCATCCGGGTTAATCCAGCCAAGCGATATAAGACCACGCTCTGTCTCGAGCGAACCGTGCACGTATTTGTCGAGACGCAATAATGGCGTTTGTCGTCGAAGCGCGAGCAGTTTCTTCACGTGCTCCGTAAACTGCGGATCGTTTTCGATACCCGACCAGTCGAGCCAGCCTATCTCGTTGTCCTGAGCATAGGCGTTGTTGTTGCCGTCTTGGGAGTTACCAAACTCGTCGCCGGCCAGAAGCAGGGGCGTGCCCTGAGAGACAAATAGCGTTGCGAGCAGATTCAGCCGATGTTGCCGACGACGAGCATTGATCGCATCGTCATCCGTATTGCCTTCAACCCCGTGATTGCAACTGTAGTTGTGCGAATGACCGTCGCGGTTGTCTTCGCCGTTGGCCTCGTTGTGGCGATACTCATACGAGACCAGGTCGTTCAAAGTGTAGCCGTCATGCGTTGTGAGGATATTGACACTTGCCGAGGGCGTTCGACCCCCTGCCTCGAAAAGGTCGGACGAGCCGTGCAGCCGGCGGGCCAGGCTGCCGCTTTTCTCGTCGTCGCTGCGCCAGAAGCGCCGCGCCGTATCGCGGAAGCGATCATTCCATTCTACCCACGGAGGCCGAAAATGCCCGAGCTGATAGCCGCCAGGGCCCGGATCCCACGGTTCGGCGACGAGCTTGACGCCGCTTAGCTGCGGATCCTCGGCAATGGCCTTGAGCAGCGGGTGGGCAGCCGAAAATCCATCGCCGTGCCGGCCCAGAACGGTTGCGAGGTCAAACCGAAAACCGTCAACGCCCATGTCGTTCGCCCAGTAGCGCAGACTGTCGAGAATAAGCTGCTGCGCAATCGGATGATCCGCGTTGATCGTGTTGCCACAGCCGGTGTCATTGATGTATTGAGCGGGGTCGTCCGGTTCTACGCGGTAGTAGCAAAGATTATCGATACCGCGAAACGAAAGCATTGGTCCACGGCTGTCAGCTTCGCCGGTGTGGTTGTAAACGACGTCCATGATGACTTCGAAACCGGCATCATGTATCGCATTAACCATGTCGCAGAATTCGGTGACCGGATTTCCTCGTGCATATCGTTGCATTGGGGCGAAGAAGTTGATCGTGTTGTAACCCCAGTAATTTCGGAGGCCCTGCGAAACGAGATGATGTTCATCGATGAATGACTGCACTGGCATCAGTTCGATCGACGTTATTCCAAGGGACTTCAGATACGCGAGGACGTCAGCATGGCGCATACCTGCAAATGTGCCGCGCTCGCTATCGTCGACCGACGCGTGGCGCATCGTAAATCCGCGAACGTTGGCCTCATAAAAAATGGTCTCTGACCACGGCACCCTGACGTCTTTTTTTGTTGGTAACCGTGTGTCGCAAACCACGCATTTGGGAATGTTGTCTGCGCTATCACCCGGGCGATCGCCGAAAACGGGATCGCCCCATCGAAACTCGCCGTCTAACATTCGCGCGTATGGGTCGATGAGCAGTTTTTCTGGGTTACACAACAGACCTTCGTCGGGGCGATACGGACCGTGCACGCGGTAACCGTAGCGTTGGCCTCCCTTCAGGTCGGGGACGAAACCATGCCAGACATTGTCGCTGCACTCAGGCAGGTCGATGCGTTGGATTTGCCGGCCGTCTTCTTTGAACAAGCAAAGTTCGACTCGTTCGGCGACTGACGAATACAGTGCAAAGTTGACACCATCTCCGTGCACCGTCGGACCGAGCGGAGCAGGGGAGCCGGATTCCATCAAATTAGCTTAATCGGCTCGAGTCGCCAGATGTCGTCGTTGTAGTCACGGATCGTACGATCGGTCGAAAACCGGCCCGATGCGGCGGTGTTTAGAATGCTCATGCGCGTCCACGCGTCGACATCCTGCCAAGCATCGCTTGCGCGTTGCTGAGCGTCGACGAAGCTCCTGAAGTCGGCGGCCGTCATCCACGGATCCGCCGCTTCACGTATGGCTTGGATAATTGGGTCGAGTACACCGGGCTCGAAACGGTTGAAGTGTCCGCTTTGCAGCAGGTGCATGACTCGAGCGAAATCGTCGTCAGCGTCGATTATCGACTGCGGATCGTAGGTGCCGCGCAATTCGCGGATTTCGTCGACCGTAAGCCCAAACAGGAAGAAGTTGTCTGCGCCGACCGCATCGCGGATCTCGACGTTGGCGCCATCAAGCGTACCGACGGTGATTGCACCATTCATCATCAATTTCATGTTGCCGGTGCCGGACGCTTCTTTGCCAGCGGTGGAAACTTGCTCTGAGATGTCGGCGGCCGGGCAAATCAGCTCCATTGCCGATACGTTGTAGTCGGGATAAAAGATCAGTCGCAGCTTATCCTCCATCAGCGGATCGCTGTTAATGACACGTGCAACATTATTGATGCATTTAATAATGTTCTTTGCCATGTCATAACCAGGCGCGGCTTTTCCGCCGATGATAATCGCGCGCGGCGGCAGGTCCTCACCATTGCCTCGCCGGATCCGCTCATACAAATGAATCGCGTGCAGCACGTTGAGCAATTGCCGCTTGTACTCATGAATTCGCTTCACCTGCACGTCAAACAGCATATTCGTCGGCAACTGGATCCCGATCTTTCTCTCGAGCTCTCGAGCCAAGCGGACCTTGTTCGACAGTTTCACCCGTCGCCAAGATTTCTGAAAATCACGGTCGTCCGCAAAATCGCGCAGCTTCTCGAGCTGCGGCAGGTCCAATATCCAGCCATCGCCAATTTTGTCTGTAATCAAGGTGTTGAGATCGCGGTTGCAGGCGGCGAGCCAGCGTCGCTGCGTGACACCATTCGTCTTGTTATTGAATTTTTCCGGCCACAAATCTGCAAAGTCCCGAAACAGACCTTGGGTGAGCAGCTTCGAATGGAGTTCGGCAACGCCATTGACTGAGAAGCTGCCGACAATGGCCAGGTAGGCCATGCGAATCATCGGTTCGCTGCCTTCCTCAATCAGTGACATGCGATGGATGCGGTCGTTGTCGCCTGGCCAGCGCTGGCTGACCTCGCCGATAAAACGTGCGTTGATTTCGTAAATAATGTCAAGCAATCGCGGCAATAGTCGCCGGAAAATCGACACCGTCCACTTTTCCAGCGCTTCTGGCAACAATGTGTGATTCGTGTAGGCCATCGTGCGCGTGGTAATTTGCCACGCATCGTCCCAGTTGAGGTGATGTTCGTCGATGAGCAGCCTCATCAGTTCTGCGACAGCAACCGCCGGATGCGTATCGTTTAGCTGAAAACAATTCTTGTCGGCGAATTGGCTGAAATCGTCACCATTTTGCAAACGCCAATACCGTAACGTGTCCTGCAGACTAGCCGATGCGAGAAAATATTGTTGCCGCAATCGCAGTTCTTGGCCGTCCTCCGTCGCCGCATTGGGGTACAAAATCATCGTAATGTTTTCTGCCTCATTCTTGGACGCGACGGCATCCGCGTAACTGCCGGCGTTGAATTCTTCAAGGTCGAAGGCGTCCGTTGCTGCGGCAGACCACAGACGCAAAGTATTAACAATATTGTTCCGGTAACCGGGTACTGGAATGTCGTACGGAATCGCAAGTACGTCGTGTGTGTCAGACCATGAGCAACGTGTTTCGCCTCGACTGTCTTTGTAGGTACTCGTACGGCCACCAAAGTGAATCGTCTGCGCGTATTCGACACGCTCGATTTCCCACGGGAAGCCTTCACGCAACCAGGTATCCGGTTCTTCGATCTGATAACCGTTTTCCAAGCGTTGGTGGAACATCCCGTAGTGATAGCGAATACCGTAACCAATGACAGGCAGCGACAACGTTGCGCAACTGTCAAGAAAGCAGGCGGCGAGCCGCCCCAGCCCGCCATTACCAAGGCCGGCATCCCATTCACGATCGTAAACATCTTCGAGCTCGAGGCCTAGCCGGTTCAGCGCTTCGTTAGTTTCTCGCTCTATGCCGAGACTCAATAAGGCATTTCGTAGCAGTCGGCCCATCAGGAACTCGAGCGACAGATACGTAACGCGTCGATTGTCGTCGCGTTCGATGGCCATGCGGGTTCTGCCCCAACGCTCCATCAGCCGATCCCGGGCTGCAAACACAACGGACTGATACAAATAGGGTGACTTCGTGCTTATCGTACGACGCCCAAGCATGCGGCCGAAGTAATGCGTGAAATCCTCGAGAATTGCATCGGCGGTCATCGGCAGATCTGGCGCTTGCAGCAATTCTATATCACCGATGCCGGTTGTTTTGTCAGTTCGAGCGGGCATTCTGTTCTCCAGGCACGCAGTCTAGGTGGCGGCCTTCAGTATTAGAGTGGCTAATGGCGGCAGGTGCAATGACACAGAGCACGGTCTGCCATGGTGGCCCGCGTCGTCTGTCACAAGCGAGTGATTGACCACACCGCTTCCGCCATAACGCAAATCGTCGGTGTTTAAGATTTCCTCGAAGTTGCGCTTGTCGGGTACGCCGATACGAAAATCCGGGCGCGTGACCGGCGTGAAGTTTGATAAGCAGATGATATAGCCGCCATTACGGTCCCGCCGGAGCCAAGACAACACACTACTATCATTGTCACTCCAGTCGATCCATTCGAAGCCATCCTCGGAGAAGTCGATCTCAAACAATGCCGGCGTCGATTTATACACGGCATTGAGGTCGCGAACCAATGTTTGCATGCCGCGATGTGGCGCATGTTCCAGCAGATGCCAGTCGAGCGACTGATCGTGATTCCATTCGTTACGTTGTGCCAGCTCACTACCCATGAATAACAACTTCTTGCCTGGATGCGCATACATACTTGCGAGGTAGGCACGCAGATTCGCAAACTGTTGCCAGTCGTCGCCAGGCATGCGACCGAGTAACGAGCCTTTGCCGTGCACGACTTCGTCGTGCGATAACGGCAATACGAAATTTTCGCTGAACGCGTAGACCAAACCAAATGTCATCTTGCCGTGATGATGTTTGCGATGCACCGGGTCCTCGCGCATGTATGACAACGTGTCGTTCATCCAACCCATGTTCCACTTATAGGTAAATCCAAGACCGCCACTGTCGACTGGGCGGGATACCCCCGGCCAGGCCGTCGATTCTTCGGCAAAGGATGTCGCGCCGTGTGCGTGGATTTCGGTGTTGAGTCGTTTCAAGAATTCAACGGCCTCGAAATTCTCATTGCCACCGAATTCGTTCGGCAGCCATTCACCGTCTTTTCGTGAGTAGTCGAGATACAGCATCGACGCTACCGCATCGACGCGAATCGCATCGACGTGAAACTCATCGACCCAGTACAATGCGCTGCCGATCAGATAATTGATCACCTCGCGGCGCCCAAAATTAAAGATTAACGTGCCCCAATCGGCATGCGCTCCTTTGCGCGGATCCTCATGCTCATATAGCGCCGTGCCATCGAATCGTGCCAAGCCGTGCTCATCTCGCGGGAAGTGCGCGGGCACCCAGTCGACAATGACGCCGATTCCGGCAGCGTGAAAACGGTCCACCAGAAAGCGAAAATCATCGGGATTACCGAAACGTTGCGTCGGCGAAAACATGCCAATCGGTTGGTAGCCCCAGGAGCCGTCAAACGGGTGTTCCGAGACTGGGAGAAACTCAATGTGAGTAAAGCCCATTTCACTGACGTAGTTGACGAGATCGACGGCCAACTCGCGATACGTCATCACTCGATCACGGTCATCGGCCTTGTGACGCCAGGAAGCTAAGTGAACTTCATAAATGCAAACGGGCTTTGCGAGGTTGGGCTCGACGTTGCGCCCGTTCATCCAATCCGCATCACCCCAATCGTAGCCGGCATCAAAAACGACTGACGCATTGCCCGGCGGCGGTTCGTGGAAGCTGCCGTACGGATCGGTCTTTAGCGGCAACAGATGCCCGTCGCGGTCGAGCAACTCGTATTTGTACTTCGCGCGGTTTCCGATGCCGGGCACAAAAATTTCCCAAATGCCATTCGCCGGATGCGAGCGCATCACGTGGCAGCGACCGTCCCAGTCGTTGAAATCGCCAATGACGCTGACGCGCGAGGCATTTGGTGCCCAGACTGCGAATCGAACCCCGTCGACACCAGCGACTTTCCTCAAGTGTGCGCCGAGCTTCGTGTAGATTTTTTTGTCTGAGCCTTCCCCCAGCAGGTACAGATCAAATTCCCCGAGCGTGGACGGGAAGCGGTAGCAATCCTCGATCGTCTCGGTCTGGCCATCTTGATACATGAGTTTGAGGCGGTAGCGGCGCCTTCGCGCGGGCATTGAGGCGATAAAAACACCACCGGGATCGACGCGTCGCATCATTTTGATCGAATTGCCTTCGCCGTCGACGAGCTCGACTTGTTTCGCCTGTGGCTGAAAGGTTCTTACGACACGCGCGCTGCCCGCCTTGTGTGGGCCGAGCAGCGCAAACGGATTGTCGTGCTGACCGGCGACAATGGCCTCAAGCTGGTCGCGATTGCGTTCGAAATCAGCCGTTGCGATTCGCATCGTGACGCTCATAGAAGAGTTTGACGTATTGTTTTGCCGACGACGGCCAATCAAATCGTGCGGCAAGTGCGTTGTTGCGGATGGTCTGCCAGTGCAGTGGATCGTCTCTACGCATCTGTAAAGCGCTTTCGACACATTCGACAAATCCGTTTGCCTGGTCCCGCGGGTCGACGCCTTCGAAGATGAAACCGTTAACCCCATCGTCGATCGTATCGCATAGGCCACCAACGCCGTGCACGAGACACGGTTGGCCATCGCGCATGGCCAGCATCTGACTGATGCCGCATGGCTCGAAGCTCGACGGCATCAAAAACAAGTCGCCGGACGCATAGAGCGCATCACCCAGTCGCTCCGAGTAACCGCGACAGTAGACAAAGTTAGTCGATTTGCGCGCAATTGCTAACAAATGTTCCTCGTAACGCGATTCGCCACTGCCGAGTAATACAAAAACGCCGCTGTCGCCGAGATCGTCAAGAATATCTCGCAGCGCCGTCTGACCGGTATCGGTTTTCTCGAAAAACAAACGCATTTTCTGATCGACGACGCGGCCAACACTGGTCAGCACGTGCAGTGGCCGCCGACGGGATAGTTTGCCAAGCGTTTGCAGGGCGACTTGATGGTAGGAATCGTCACCCCAGCCAAGCAGGGTTTGCTTGCAAAGCGCGAGCAAGTTTTGCCAACGAAGTGGTGTGGTCGGGGAATTGCTGTAGTCGCAGCCATTCAAAATGCCAAAGAGTTCACCTTCCGCGGCGCGCCGCTGCAGATCGGCTTCGAGACCCTCGCCACCGACAAAACCGCTGCTTGGATCGCTTGGCTGCTGAATTTCCTTGGCGTAGGTCGGCGATACCGCATTCACTCGATCCGTCAGCCGGATCGCAGCCGCCATAGGGTTGAATGTCTGCCGACCTTGCGGATCGGCGAGCTGCTCGCTGTCGTAGCGAAGTTTTGGAAACCACTCCTCGAGCGACGACTCGTCGCCGCGCAAGGGTCGCTGCCCCTGATAGGCGAGGTTATGAATCGTGAAATACTGCGGAATCGCGCTGAGTTGCGGAAAGCCAGGATCGAATTCGCGCAGCACGGCAAGAACAGCGGCGTGCCAGTCATGCAGGTGGATCGCAGCCGGCGGCGATCGACGGGATTCGATCCAGCTGGCGGCGGCCGCGCAGAAGAAGGCAAATTTGTTCCCGTCGGTGGCATACGGGCGCGCTCCGTCGTCGTCATGGTAGACGACGCCGGTGTCCGTAGGCACAAGCAGCTTGTGATCGAAAACGACATTGCGCACATGTCTGCTGCTGCCAGGTACAACAAACACCCGCACGTCCCACGGTCGGCCACGGAATTCGGTGACAACCGGATCGATTTCCTGCGCGCCGGGATTCTGATGCAGCAAGCCGTACGACGGCGTCAGAACGGTTGCCGGCCACCCGGCTGCAGCAACCGCGGCCGGTAGCTCGCGAATCACGTCTCCGACACCGCCAACTTTTGCACCGGGTAGCGCCGCGTTCTCGGCGGCAACGAATATGACGTTCTTATTATCGATAACTCATGCCTTACATCACTAGCGCGTGATGTGCACCTTGCCGCCGAGCATGTCCGGTGTCACTAGCGTGATGCCTTTCTTAGTAACACGGAAGCCGCGTTCTCGGTCGGCGTCTTTATCCTCCCCGATTACGGTGCCAGCCGGAATATTGGCGCCACGATCGAGAATCGCATCCCGGATGACACAGTTTTCACCGACGTCGCAGTCGGGCAGTACTAACGAACCGCTCACGGTGCTGAAAGAGTGAATTCGGCTGCGCGAGAAAAGCAGCGAGTTTTTCACGCTGGAACCAGATACCACGCAATCGCCGGAAACCATTGACTGAATCGCTTCGCCGCGGCGACCGGGTTCGTCGAACACAAATTTGGCCGGCGCCGACTGCCATTGATGTGTAAATATCGGCCATTGACGGTCGTACATGTTGAGTTGCGGCGATACCGAGACCAATTCCATGTTGGCTTCCCAGTACGCGTCGAGCGTACCGACGTCTCGCCAATACGCTTGTTTGCCGGTGTCAGGGTCGCGAAACGGATAGGCATACACGCGATAGTTTTTGATTACTGACGGAATCAGGTCCTTGCCGAAATCATGTTGTGAATCGGTCGTGTCGGCGTCCTTGATCACTTGTTCATAGAGAAAGTCGGTGTTGAACACGTAGTTACCCATCGACGCGAGGCAGACATCCGTTTTGCCGGGCACTGGGTTCGGTTTTTCTGGCTTCTCGTCGAACGCGATAACGCGTCCACTCTCGTCCACGGTCATGACGCCAAGTTCCCCAGCGGCTTCTTCAAGCGGGACTTCAATGCAGCAGATCGTCATATCCGCTTGATAGTTGGCGTGGCCAGCAAGAAACGAGCCATAGTCCATTTTGTATATGTGATCGCCGGCAAGAATTAATACGTGGCTCGGCGAATGCGTGCGGATGATGTCGAGATTCTGATACACGGCGTCGGCCGTGCCTCGATACCATTCGCCACCGACGCGCTGCGATGCCGGCAATATCTCGACAAATTCGCGCTTAGACGCTTGGAACCATGACCACCCGTGCACTAAATGACGTATCAATGAGTGGGCCTTGTACTGAGTCAGGACGCCGATGCGGCGCACGCCGGAATTGATGCAGTTCGACAATGGGAAGTCAATGATTCGAAATTTGCCACCAAAGTACAAAGCGGGCTTCGCTCGCCAGGTCGTCAATTCACAGAGACGCGAGCCGCGCCCACCGGCGAGTATCAATGCGACGGTGTCCCGTGTCAGGCGACTGACATGGCGTCCGTCATCTTTTTGTATCGACGTGATCATTGCGCAACTCCCGGTTTGCCGCACGTACAGTATCCGCGACATTGTCGCAAAGATCGTTCGTCAATTGCGCCTCTGTGACTCGCCAGCGCCAATTATTGCTCGAGGTACCAGGAATATTGATGCGTGCCTCGGATCCGAGCTCCAGGTAGTCCTGCATTGGTGCGATCGCAATGCGCGCAGCGGTGGAAAATGCGGCTTTGACGAAATCCATCGCTATCGTAGCGTCGCTGCCCCCGGTCAGTTTCCGCACCGCATGCTGGGTCGCCTTAATCTCTTTGGTCGATCGGGTATCGTCAGGGCTGCCACGAAACCAGCCGAGCGTCGTATCATTATCGTGAGTGCCGGTGTAGCAAACGCAATTTTCCGGGACGTCGGCCAACCTGAAATCTTCGTGGCGGACGTCAAACTGTAATACGACCATGCCCGGAATTTGATGGCGATCTCGCAGTGCCTCAACTTCAGGTGTTATGACTCCGAGGTCCTCGGCTACGATGGGCAGCACGCCAAGTGCATTCTTCATTGCCACAAATATGGCGTCTCCGGGGCCGGGTTCCCAGGTGCCATTGCGTGCAGTATCAGCATTGGCTGGCACGGACCAATACGCTTCAAAGCCACGAAAATGATCGATGCGAACGATATCGGCGAGCTCTGCCGATGCTCGCAGCCGGTCGATCCACCACCGATAATCAGTCGCCTTATGGGTCTCCCAGTCGTAAAGCGGGTTGCCCCACAACTGCCCGTCTGTGCTGAAAAAATCGGGAGGCACGCCGGCAACGTGGTCGGGATGGCCATCGCGATCGATGCGCAGGATTTCGCGGTTTGCCCAAGCGTCGGCGCTGTCAAGCGCAATGCAGATGGGCAAATCGCCGAACAGGCACACGTTTGCTTCGCGAGCAACGTTGCGCAAACGCTGCCACTGATGATGAAACAGGAATTGATTGACTTTTATTTCGATAATGTGCGCCGCGCATTGGTTTTCCAATCGTTTCAGCGCTGCGTCGTCGTGATGCACGAATTCCGGTTGCCACTGCGGCCATGGACGTTCGCCGTGCTGCGATTTCAAAACTCGAAACAGCGCGTATTCGTGCAGCCAGTCGTCGTCGTGCTGCTCGAGAAACCGGTCGAAGCCGGCTTTGAGGTCACTATCCGCGCGTGTCTTGAAGCGGCCGGCCGCAGCGCGCAACAATGTCGATTTCAGTGGGATCAACGCGCCGTAATCAACGTATTCTGTCGGCAAATCGGTCAGTGATCCGGCTTCATTGCGTGACAAAAGTCCACACTGAATCAGATCCTCGACGTCGATCAGCATTTCGTTGCCAGCAAACGTCGACAGCGGCTGATAGGGCGAGTCGAGATAGGCGGTGGGTCCCAGCGGCAAAAACTGCCAGACGCTAAGCTCCATGCGTTTCATCGTATCGACGAAAGCCAAGGCCTCTCCGCCGATCTCGCCGATGCCGTATCGACCCGGAAGCGACGTAATGTGTAGAGACACACCGGCCCGCCGCCCCGATGGCAATATCTGTCCATCGACTCCTTTACGACTTCCAACACCATCGGCGATATCGCGCGACTTCGAATTGCTTGCTTTCATAAGGACGATACTAGGGCATTATTCATGCATTACGTAGCGTACTTGCCACGGACCGTCTACGATTCAATCATTTGGCCGCGCCAAATATGGCGATATTTTGCTGCGGGCTCTGCGGCTGCGAAAACATATTGAAAAAGCATCTGAAAATCACGCCGTTACCGATTTCAATTTTTGTGAGAGCATTACGCCATGTCTGACAGCGCTCTGCTTATTGGGGATATCGGTGGGACCAACGCTCGCTTTGCAATGGCCAACGCCGATGCGCCCGGTTTCTCGAACGCGCATACCTTGAAGTGCGCTGATTTTGCAACGGCCGAAGAGGCGATAAAGCATTATTTGGGTGCTATCGATGCACCGACACCGTCTGCAATCTGCCTCGCGGCCGCGGGACCGATCGTCGATCGAAAAGTTCGTTTCACGAATAATCCGTGGATAATTGCCGTCCGTGACCTGCAGGATGTGTTTGCCATCGAACGAGTACGATTGTTGAACGACTTCGAGGCCATCGCCTATTCGATTCCATTTCTGACCGATGAAGACGTTACACCCATCGGCCTGCCAGACCCGGAACCGCTCGTGGGCGAACATTATACGGTTGGCGTCATCGGGCCCGGCACCGGATTGGGTGCGGTCGGTTTGCGAAAATATCGCGATCATTTGATTCCGATCGTCGGTGAGGCGTCGCATGGCGGTTTCGCACCGGAAACCAAAGTGCAGATCGATATCCTGAAACATCTGCGCGAACGCTTCGATCGTGTCTCGAGCGAACGTCTAGTATCGGGCCCCGGTCTGGAGAACCTCTATTGGGCACTGAGCCGCATTCATAAGGAAAAACGTGCTCAGCTGAGTGCGGCCGAAATATTTTCGGCGAGCGTTGAGCACGGGGATCCGCGAGCGACTGAAGCGGTAGAAAACTTTTTCGAGATCCTGGGCCAGGTCGCTGGCGACCTGGCGTTAGCGTTGGGTGCGTCCAACGGCATATTCATTGCGGGCGGTATCGCGAAACGCTATCCCGACAAACTCGCCAATAGCCGCTTCCGTAGCGGTTTCGAACGCAAAGGCCGGCATCGCTCACTGATGGAACGCGTTCCGACTCAGCTCATTACGCACGAGGAGCCTGGGCTGCTCGGCGCCGCCTATTGCGCCGAGCAGCTAGTTGCCGACTCCTAATATCGCTACATGCCAGTTGCGATGAGTTGGGTCCGTTTTTTCCCAAAGTGATGCTGTCCAAAACGAATCCTTTTTAGGCAACGTTATTCGAGCACGGAAAAGTCGGCGAAAAAGATGTAAATACTAAGCACGATTAACACCAGGATTGCACCTGCCCTTCGAGCGTATTTCCATGGCGTCATGTCCACGGCTTTTACATCGGTCTGAATCCACTCGGCCGGCAGCGGGCGCAACTCGCCAACGACGAGCATGATGATCACGAGATACGAGAAAACGACTCCGAGAAAATGAAAGTCGTGCATGTTTGCGACGATATACGTAAACGGTGGCACGAAATAGCCACACGCGATGACAGCAAAGCCGGTAAGGAGAGCGATTTTGGCCGCGACAGGCGGTACGCGCCGCGTCAGCATGCCGACAACCACGACCGCAAGAATTGGGATGAAATACAGGCCGTTCATCTTTTGTAGGTATGAAAAGATGCTGACTTGGCCCGCGAGTAGCGGCGCGAGGCTCATTGAGACGACGGCGAGAATCCATCCGAAAATTTTTCCGGCGCGCACGACCTCAACATTGTCAGCGTGCTTGTTGATGACGTTTCTGTAAAGTCCGAGGCTAAATAGAGGGCACGTGCTGTTGAGCGCGGAGTTAAAGCTCGACAAGATTGCGCCCATCATGACAGCGGCAAAGAAACCGGCAAGTGGCGTCGGTAGCACCTGATTGACCAGTTGTCCGTAGGAATGATCTGCCTTGATATTCTGGCCGGCAAACAATGCGAACGCGATCATTCCCGGAATCACCAAATACATGGGCCCGATCAGCTTCAGGAATCCGGTCGCCAGCACGCCCTTTTGGCCTTCCGCCAGAGAGCTGGCGCCGAATGTTCGCTGAATGATCTGCTGATTGGTCGTCCAATAAAACATATTGAGCAGCAGGATCCCGGAGAACACCGTGCCGAACGGCACGGAGCTCGTCGGGCCACCAATCGAATTGAATCGATCTTTGTTGCCGGCAACAAGGCCGTCGAAACCTGCCAAGAAATCGCCGCCACCCAGAGCTTTGAGGCCGAACCAGGTGATCATGAGTCCGCCGACCAGCAGCCCCACGCCATTTAAAAGGTCCGACACCGCCACCGTTCTGAGGCCGCCGAATAACGCGTACATGGAACCAACGATGCCGACGGCCCAGACAATGATCCAAAGCGTCTGCGCATGAGACCCCAAACCGAGTATGCCCTGAACATCCAGTATGCCAATCAGGCCGGTAGCGCCTGTGTAAAGGATTATCGGCAACAGGATGAACGCGTAGGCGAATAAGAAAATCAGATTCGTGATGACTTGCGTCTGGTGGTCGAATCGGATTTCTAGATACTCGGGAACCGTCGTGACGCCGCTTTTCAGAAAGCGCGGCAGAAAGAACAGCGCCATGCAGACAAGCGCAATGACGGCCACCACCTCCCAGACCATGACGGCGAAACCGTACGTGTAAGCGGCACCATTCAGACCCACCATCTGCTCAGTCGAAAGATTGGTGAGCAGCAACGAGCCCGCAATCAGCGGCCAGGTCAGGCTGCGTCCGCCGAGAAAATAGCCTTTGCTCGTTGTGTGGTCGTCGTTGCGTGTCAACCAGACAGTCAGTACCGCAACGAGGCCGGTGAAAATCAGGAATGAGGCGATGATCATTATTATTGGCTCCAGGCGCGCACCGCTAGCATACGGATACTGGCTATTGCTGTCATCGCGCTTTAAAGTCTATTAATGCGACGTAAAATTCTCACATGCCTTGCGCTGTCGGCAGCGTTCTTGTGCGCATGTGGCAAGGTGCCTTCGGGCAACTCGGTACAACAGGGCGAAATAGAGCATTCTGTTTCCGATTCGTCCAATAATGCGCAGGTCGAAAATCGCGGCGCGGACAAAAACAATTGGTGGAACGTGTTGCCGCGAAAAGATTGGGCACATTACCAACGCATTCCACAACAACAGGATTGGTTTGAAGTATACAAAGTGCTGGACGGTGTCTATGCGATATACGAACCGGGTCAGTTCGAAGAAGTCATTTCGTTTCTGATCCTCGGCAATGAACGCGCGTTGCTATTCGATACTGGGCTCGGGATTGGTGATATCCGCGCCGTCGTTGCCACGCTGACGGACCTCGATGTCGTTGTATTGAACTCCCACACGCACTATGACCATATCGGCGGCAATCATCAGTTTAGTCAAATCCTGGGTCGCGATACGACATTCACGCGCCTGCACGAAGCCGGCAGTAGCCACGACGACGTTGCTGAGTTCGTTGGTCCGGGATGGGTTTGGAAAGAGTTTCCACCAGATTTCGATCCGTCCACCTACCGCAGCAAGCCGTTTCAAATTGACGAACGCATCTCGGACAGAAACAAAATTGATCTTGGTGGACGCATTCTCGAAGTCCTCGAGACTCCCGGACATACGCCAGATTCAATTTGCCTGATCGATCGCGATAACCACCTGCTGTTTAGCGGGGACACGTTCTATCTTGCGCCACTCTACACGCACCTTGAAGGCTCAGATTTCGAGCAGTACGCACACTCGGCAGCGCGTCTTGCGGCACTTGTAGTGGATATCGAGTATGTGTTGACAGCGCACAATGTGCCGATTGTGACAAGCTCATACTTGCTTGAACTTCGCGAAGCCTTCGATACTATCAAGTCGGGTCGTGGTGAATACGCATTGGCTGACGGCCACCGCGAATACGATTTTGGCGATTTCTCGATTATTGTTGCGAACGAGTCTTCTGAATAACAGCACATCGGAGTTTTTCATATGCGTGTGATCCTTGTACCTGTTGCCGATCGTCCTGAGTGCGCAAAGGCGTTGAGCGTGGCCTTCGACATCGGTAAGCGTCTCGGTGCCAGTGTAAGCGGTTGCCACATGCGACCACATCGATATTCGGAAGTGTCGATGTCGAACGCGTTTTCCAACGCAGCCTGGCGCAAAAAATGCACCAACAAAGCGCCGGCGGCGGCCCAAGCCTTGTACCGGTGTGCTGCAGAACAGCGTGGCTACGACCTAATCCGCCGTGCGCGTGAAAAACCTGGCGCACTCTGGGCAGAAAGAGTGGGCTCACCGGATGTTCTGATGGGAATTTTTGGCCCGGTTTCGGATCTGATCGTTGTGTCACGACCAGCGCGCTCTCGTAATGTCGCGGACATGTTTATGCGCGCCGCACTGCTGGAGTCATCGCGACCGGTGCTGATCCTGCCGCAGACGACGCGCCGAAGAGTTGGCAAGCGCATTGTTATCGCGTGGAATCAAAGCACGGAGGTTGCCCGCAGCGTTTCGGCGGCCATGCCACTGCTGGTGGCGGCAACCGAGGTGTCGATCGTAAGCTGCGGCCCTGAAGATCACCCGGGCCCGAAATCCACGCAGGTAGTGGCATACTTAAAGCACTGGGGCGTGAATGCGGAGCATTTTGAGACGCGTGGTCGCAAGATCGAGCCCGAATTGATGGCCGCCTACAAAGAGCTCGAAGGCGACCTGATTATCGCAGGCGCCTACAGTCGTAGCCGGTGGCGTGAAAAAGTATTCGGCGGCACGACTGAATTCCTGCTGCGCAAAGCGCGAATACCGGTTTTAACAGTGCATATGTGACGGGCAAAAAAAAGCGCGTGCTATGACAGCACGCGCTTTTTTCTTGCTTGGTCGTGCCTAGTCTTCGACCACGTTTAGCGCAACGCGGCGATTCTGGGCCTTACCGGCCGATGTTGAGTTGTCGGCAATGGGCTGAACCTCACCGTAGCCGCGGACAGTCATGCGACTGACGTCGATGCCATTGGCTGCCAGATAATCATGTACCGTCTGTGCGCGACGCGCCGACAGGCTCTCGTTGTATTCGGCAGAGCCGTCGCTGTCGGTATGGCCGGCAACTTCGAAGCGAATGTCCGGATAACGTTTCAACGTTACGACGACGTCATCCAGCACATTGGTAGCACCCGCCAGCAGTCGGTCGGAGTTGGACTCGAAATTGACGCCCTCGAGCACATACTCGCCTTCAACTTCGCAGCCACGATTGTCGACCGGTGCACCTTGCGGCGTGTCGGGGCATTCATCGAGGCGATCGACGACACCGTCACCGTCGCTGTCGAGTTCGCAGCCGTCAGCGTCAACTTCGGCACCGCGCGGTGTGTTCGGGCACTTGTCTGTGCCGTCAGGAACCCCATCGCCATCGCTGTCCATTGGGCAACCGTTGGAATCCACGCGAACGCCAGCCGGCGTGTTCGGACATTGATCCATTGAATCCTTGACGCCGTCACCGTCGCTGTCGAGTTCACAGCCGTAAGAGTCCACTGCAGTACCCGCAGGCGTATTCGGGCAGCGATCGAGACTGTCGCTGACGCCATCGCCATCCGAATCCACCCATTTAGGCCCGCCGTCACCAAACGGCAGCTGCAGGCCGAGACTAAAAAGGTTGTCGGTTAGACTCGTGGGCCGTACTTTATCGGTGCGATTGCGCCATTCGCCGCGCAGTGACATATTCGTTGAGAACAGGTCGAGGTAGAATCCGAGGCCCCCCGACAGCATCGTGTCCTCACTGTCGGATTGACCATCCGGGTCAATCTTAAAGGTGCCGATGCCACCGAACACGTATGGGCTGAAGCGCTGGTCGCGCCTGAATACAGCCTGCAAATCGACGCCAATGCCGGTATGAGCTTCATCGGGCGAGCCATTGCCGCGGCCAGCCATATAGAGAGCCTCGACATTCAAATATTTGTTAAACGCCCAGCCAAATCCGAACTGACCGCCATTGATACCGTCATCGACATTGCGATCCTTGTCGTCATCGATGTAGGACCCCATCACGGTGAAGTACCGTTCCCCCTCTTGAGCATCCGCGTAGGCATCCCCCGCCGACGCTAATGCGACAATCGATGCCGCAATTGCGCAGATGAAAACTCTCATAAGTCGAACCCCTTTGGATTATTTCCCAGCGTATCGTACGATTGGTGCCGCGATTCTAGCACTTGGCCCGTCATGTTGCGTAATTTGCCAACGACGGATCAGTCACAGCTGATGGCGATAGGATGGACCGCAAAGCCCTCTAAATCCGGTACAGTAGCGGGCCTAAATCGGCTCGCGGATACGGTCTCGCCCGAAATCCACCACAGAGGCTGCGAACGCGAGGAAGGCTAACTAATTTTTACAGGTGAATCAATAAGCTAGGAGAACAATAATGAGTGTTGCAAAACACGTTGAAATCACGGCATCGTCGTCGAAGAGTTTCGAGGATGCTATCCGCCAAGGTATCAAAAAGACGGCCAAGTCCGTTGATAGCGTCGAAGGGGCTTGGGTAAAAGAACAGAAAGTCGTCGTCAGTGGTGACGATGTCACCGAATATCGTGTCACCATGAAGGTCACGTTCATCGTCAAATAATCGCCAGTCACTCATGGCAAAGACAGGAGATAGAAATGCCCGGAAAATTTGAACTCTACAAAGATAAAGCCGGCGAGTTCCGCTTTCGTCTAAAAGCCGCCAATGGCCAGAATATTCTGGGCAGCGAAGGCTACAAGGCGAAAAAAAGCTGCGAGAACGGTATCGAATCGGTCAAAAAGAACTCGCAAGATTCGAATCGATTCGTCAAAAAAGAAACCGCATCTGGAAAATTCAGGTTTAACCTGACTTCATCGAACGGTCAGACTGTTGGCACCAGCCAGAACTACGATTCTGAATCGGGATGCTCGAATGGCATGAAGAGTGTTGCCGATTGTGCGCCGGGCGCGAGCACTGACGATCAGACGTAGCTTCATTTGAGGAAAGGCCGACGGCGAATTCAAACTAGCTGGATTCGGAATCGTCGTCGTCCTCCTTACTTTTCGTTGAGCCATACAGCTCGGCGCTGTCGACACCCCACTGCGTAATGACGCCGGCGGCGTCAGCCACCGATGCGTCGACAAACGTCACGCTGTCCATCTGCAACAGGTAAACATTGCCAACCGTGGCGATGGGTGCTGTTGGGATAAACACAGCACAGCGGCCGTCCGGCAGAGTTTCGACCAAGAATCCGAGCGTCCGCGCGGAGGATCCAAACAAATCCACTTCCACGGGTGCGAACTCGTGACCTTCGACACCGATGAATCGCTTTGTCAGGTTCGACAACGCACGATACATCGGTATGCGTGGTGCCACCTTGCGCATGAACCAGTTGCCCAACGTGATTCCGAGGCGCGTCCGTACCAGTAGCCCAGTGATAAAACACAGACCAATGAGCGCTACGGCGGTGAGCGCGAAGATCAACATGGCCTCGTTCGCCCGTATGTCCAGACGCTTGGCGAAAGTCGACGACAATATCGACGAAGCGATATCGAATAAACCCCAAAACAGCTGCACCAGCACGAAAAGGATGATCGAGACTGGAATAATCACCAGTAGCCCGCCGATTGCGGTTGTTTTGATGAATCTCAAGAAACGTGTCACAGGGCTCCCCCGATCAATTTGACAATAACCATCATGGCAGCGGACGCTGCTGTCAACCTCAGGCAGGACGGCACGTTGATATTACTGAAATCGTTACTCAGTAAAGATACCAAGGAGACTGGATATGGATATCAAGAGAGCAACCCTAATCGCTATCGGTGTTATCGCGTGCATTGATGCGGCGTGGGCCGACACGGGCGATCGCATTGAAGATCGTTTCGACCGACGTGGTGATCGCATCGAAGAGCGCCTCGATAACAAGGGCGATCGCATTGAAGATCGTCTCGATAATCGCGGCGATCGTATCGATGACCGCCTGGATAATCGCGGCGATCGCATCGATGAACGCCTTGATCGTCGCTCGGATCGAGCGGCAGCGGCCGGTCACGACCGCCTCGCCAACAAACTCGATCGTAAAGGTGATCGCATAGATCGTCGTCTCGACAATCGCGGCGACCGCGTTGATCGGCGCTTAGACCACCGCGGCGAGCAAATAGATCGTCGACTGGACCGCCGCGGGGACCGCGCCGATGCGCGCAACGACCGTCGCGGTCATCGTGCTGATCGCAAAATAGATCGCCGCACTGACCGCCGTCACAGAAACGGCAGCTAAACTCTAGAGATCAGTTCGTTGTGAAAAAAGCCGGCACGAATGTGCCGGTTTTTTTAGTGTGCGGGCGATTCGATAACGCGTGCCTCGCCGCGCTTTCGCGGGTCCGACGCTGCCGTCCAACTATCGCCATCCCGTTTAATGGTTTGTACATCGCCGTATTCGTAGGGGTGTGGAACGGCACGGTAGCCGCGGTCGGAAAGCTGTGAAATCGTCTCTTCCGGCAACGGCACACTGGGGCTGTAGGTTATCAGGTCAGGTCGTAGCAACTGGTGATGGAATCGCGGCGCGCCGGCACCTGCAAGCGGCGTCATGCCATAGTCATATGAATTGACGATCATCTGAAACACCGTCGTGAAAATCGTTGAGCCACCCGGCGAGCCAACGACGAAATCTACCTCGCCGTTCTTGAGCAGAATTGTCGGCGACATCGATGACAACATGCGTTTACCTGGTTGAATTTCATTGGCGGTGCTGCCGATAACGCCAAAGGCGTTGGGATGACCCGGTTTCACGCTGAAATCATCCATCTCGTCGTTGAGCAGGAAGCCTGCTCCTTCGACGACGACGCCACTGCCGAAACTGAGGTTAAGCGTCGTCGTTGTCGAGACCGCATTGCCATCAGCATCGACGATCGAATAATGCGTCGTGTCCATCGATTCGGGGCCGGGAGACACGTCTTGAAGCATAGATATTTTGTCCGAGTCGATTTCCTGCGCACGCAAACGAAGATAATCATCGCTCAGCAGTCGTTCCATCGGTACGTCAACGTAGTCTGAGTCACCGAGGTATTCGGCACGATCAGCAAACACGCGCTTTTCGATTTCGGCAATCAGGTGGACGTACTGCGGCGAATTGTGTTCGACGCCTTCAAATTCATGTGCAAGCAGATCCTTTATCTTGAGCAACTGAACCACGGCAAAACCGCCCGAACTCGGTGGCGGAGCCGCCAGGACCTCGTAACCTCGCCAGTGGACGCGTAGCGGCTCGCGCCAGAAGGCCTGGTAGCGTTCGAGGTCTTCGTGCGTGATTAATCCGTTACCGCGCCCCATCTCCGCCACAATCAGATCGGCTGTTTCACCTTGATAGAAGCCGGCCATACCGCCGTCGGCAATGCGCTGCAACGTGTCGGCGAGATCGGGTTGCTTAAAGATTTCGCCTTCCTTCATGTTGCCAAAGTACTTGGCGAAGTTTGTCTTGCCTTCGAATTGCCTTACGCCGCGTTCGCCAATTGATGCAAGCTTTGGATGCACTACGTAGCCCTCGCGCGCGAGGCGAACGGAAGGCATTACAAGATCACGCCACGGCAGCGAGCCGAATTTTTGGTGCGCTTCCCAAAGTCCGGCAACCGAACCGGGCACGCCAGCCGCAAGATGGCCGACGGTACTTGCACCCTCGATTACGTCGTCGTTTTCATCGAGAAACATATCGCGATGCGCCGCAAGTGGTGCCGTTTCGCGATAATCGAGAAAGTGCGCAACGCCGTCGAGATAAATCAACATGAAGCCGCCGCCACCGATATTGCCGGCCTCAGGCTCGGATACGGCAAGCGCGAAACCTGCGGCGACGGCTGCGTCCACAGCATTGCCGCCCGCGTTCAGGATGTCGGCCGTAATCTGCGCACTCTGCGAATCTGGCAATGCGATTGCAGCGGCCGAAATCGACGCGGCCGGAACTGTTGCGTCAGCTGACTCCGGCCGCTCGCAGGCAACAATCAGCGTTAACATCAGGAAAATAATTGTTGAACGTAGGTTCTTCACTGTCATCCCTCAAAGTCTTTACGGCGATACCAGGCTACACCGTCGATGTCTTGTTCCACCGTAATCGCGCCCTCATTGATCAAATAGTTGAGATGTGCGACTGCTTCGCCGGTCGCGAACATCAGATTGTCCTTGGTAATCTTGGTCCGGTAAAGTGCCGGAAAGACATCGACGACGCGGCGTGATTCCGTGCAGTAGGCTAGCAGTGCATCCAGCTGCGACAGGTGGTCGCCGACCAACTGATCGATACGTGCATGCGCACCGCGAAACGGCTTGCCGTGTGCAGGCAGGACCAAAACGTCTTCCGGAATGCGATTCCTAATGCTCCTCAGCGAGTCGATCCAGTCCTTTAGCGGGTTGGCATCGGGCTCGGTCGGATAAACGCTGACGTTCGCGGAGATTGTCGGCAGGACCTGATCTCCCGACACGAACAAATTTAGTTCCTCATTGAAAAAGCACGCGTGTTCGGGCGAGTGACCGCGGCCGACCACGACTTCCCAATCGTGATCGCCCACGGGGCCCTTTTGCCCATCGTAGAGACGTCGGTAAGATTCCGGTAATGGCGTAACGTATCGTCCAAACAGGCCAAACATCTTTCGGTAGTTATTGAGCGCGTCATCGCCGAACCCGGCTGCTTTATAAAACTCGACGCCTTCGTGTGGCGCGGGCCGGTCGGTATCGGCTACGAGGATTCGACACAACATATATTCTTCACGTGTCATCCACAGATCGACATCGAATCGATCGGCGAGCCAGCCGGCACAGCCCGCGTGATCCGGATGCAGGTGCGTTACGACGATTTGCGAGGCTGGGCGACCACCCATCGCATTTACAAAAGCGTTTTCCCACGCTTCCTTGCTGTTGTCGGCGCCAAGACCGCTATCGACGATGACCCAGGCGTCGTTATCCTCGAATAGCCAGAGATTGATGTGATCGAGTGCAAACGGAAGTGGCATGCGCAACCATTGAATACCGGATGCGATTTCCTGGGTGTCGCCGGGGCTGGGTTTGTCGTCGAACTCGTATTCGATGTCAGGCGTCGCCATGCGCGCATCGTCGCATGGATGCAAGCCGATCGGCCACCTTACTTTTAACCTCGGATGCGGCCTGTTCCTTGACCGGACCATAGCCGCGAATATCCATATACAATTCGACGATTTCACGGGCATCCGATAGTGTCGATTCCTTGAGATCGGACAGGAGTTCGCTCACCGTCTGCTCGAACTCGATAGGCAGCGCGCGTTCCAGTCGGCGCTCTGCCGTCAGGCCAAAAATATCAAAGGCGGTACCGCGCAAGCTACGCATGCTGGCCAGTAGTCGAAATGCTGGAATCATCCAACCGCCGAAACTCTTTTTCAGCGGGCGGCCGCGTGCATCGCGCTTGCTATTCAATATCGGCGGTGCCAGATGAAAGCGGACTTTTGCACCGTTACCGAAATCTTCACGAATTGATTCGAGAAAACCGGTTTGGGTGTGCAGGCGAGCCACTTCGTACTCATCCTTGTACGCGAGCAATTTGAAATAGCTGCGGGCGACGGCTTCCGTCAGCGTCCGGCCGTCACGGATATTGCGTTCCGCATCCTGTACCTGTTCGACAAGATTTCTATAACGTTGGGCTAGCTTACTGTCCTGGTACTCAGTCAGGAACGTGGCTCGCCGGTCAAGCATATTTTCCAAGGACTCGTTGTGCCAACCGTCTTTCGAGCCGTCATCGCCGCCGATTAGTGCTTCGATCTTGTCAGGATCGATGGCCGCCAGCCTTCCCCAGGCAAACGCACGTTTATTGTCTTCAACTTTGACGCCATTGAGCTCGATCGCGCGTTCAAGCGCAGCGCCGCTGACCGGTATCAGGCCCTGCTGCCACGCGTAACCCAGCAGCAAGACATTGGCGTAAATGGTGTCGCCAACTAAGTGGCTGGCAATACGGTTCGCGTCGATTGACGACATATCGTCGACGCTGTCGCGAATTGCTGCGAGGCGATCGTCGCTCTGCAGGTTCGCATCGCGATTCCTGACGAAATCGGCGGTTGCCATTTCGGCGCTATTAACAGCAGCCCGCGTGCGTTCGCGGCTGAAGGTTTTCGACGCATTCGGTGAAGAACTGACGACGAGGTCGCAGCCGATTAACGCATCGGCTCGAGCCTGCTCGATGCGAACTTGATTTATGTCGGCAGGTTCACGGGCAATCCGAATGAAACTCAGCACAGGACCAAACTTTTGCGCGAAACCCATGAAATCGAGCACGCTGGCTCCCTTACCCTCTAAATGTGCAGCCATCGTTATCAGTGCGCCAATGGTAACGACACCGGTGCCGCCAACACCTGTTACGAGCAAGTCATAACAGCCATCGATAGTTGGTTCCGTGGGCTCGGACAGGGCATCCAGATCGGGCTCCAAACTGGTGCCCTTTTTTTCCAGTCGCGTGGCGCCTTCGACAGTGACGAAGCTCGGACAAAACCCGTTGACGCATGAATAATCCTTGTTGCAATTATTCTGATCGATTTGCCGTTTACGGCCAAACGGCGTTTCCTTCGGGACAACTGACAGACAATTTGATTCGACGGAGCAGTCGCCGCAACCCTCGCAGACCAGGTCATTGATCACGACGAATTTTTTCGGGTCTTCGATCTCACCTCGCTTGCGGCGTCGCCGCATTTCCGTGGCACAGGTTTGCGCATAGATCAGGATGGTTACACCCGCGATGTCACGCAGCTCGCGTTGCAATGCATCCATTTCGCGACGATGTGACAGGCTCGTGCCGGCGGGAAAATCTCGGAGATCGAACTGTTCCGGTTCGTCCGACAGTAGTGCGATTCGTTCGATACCCTCGGCGCGCACGGAGTGTGCGATGGAATGCACTGAAATGGGTCCGTCGACCGGCTGCCCGCCGGTCATCGCGACGGCATCGTTGTAGAGAATCTTAAATGTAATGTTTGTGCCTGCAGCGACAGCCTGCCGTATCGCCAGCGACCCGGAGTGATAGAAAGTGCCGTCGCCCAGGTTTTGAAAAATATGCCGATTGCCGTTGAAAATTGAGCGCGATATCCAGTTGACGCCCTCACCACCCATCTGGATAAGTCCGTCGGTGTCGCGACCCATCCAGCTCGCCATGAAATGACAGCCGATGCCGGCTAGCGCTTTCGAGCCCTCGGGGACTTTGGTTGACGAATTGTGTGGGCAGCCCGAACAGAAATACGGTTTGCGGGCCGTGCCTTTGATGTCGATGACATTACTTCTGTGGGATAGCAAACTGTCCGCGCGAGCGGTCAGGTTTAGACCCGAGAATTCGCCGTCAAGGCGCCGTGCGACGATGCCGGCAAGCTGGATCGGCGACAATTCGCCGACCCATGGTACGAGTCGGTTCTCGGCCTCGTCCTGCTTGCCGACCATGCGTTGCGGTTTACGGCCCGGGTAGTCGTAAAAATATTCCTTGAACTGGCTTTCGATAATGCCGCGTTTCTCTTCGACGACGAGAACTTCATGCTTTTTTTGCACGAAATCGAGAGCACCGTCATGCTCAAGCGGCCAAACCATACCTACTTTATAAACGTCCACGCCGATGCGCTTCGCTTCGCGCCGATCGATGCCAAGCAGGCGCAATGCTTCCATCAAGTCGAGGTGCGCTTTCCCAGTCGTGACGATGCCGAAACGGGCATCTCGATCGTTGAAGATCTTTCGATCGATTGGATTCGCCGCAGCGAACGCCAGCGTCGCGGCCTTTTTGGCTTCCAGCCGTTCTTCGATTTGCGGTCCTGGAAAATCGGGCCAGCGGTAGTGCAGTCCGGTCGGTGGTGGTGTGAAATCAGGCGCATTGAATTGCGGGTACGGCGGTAATTCGAGCGACATCGCCGACTCGACGGTCTCCGATATTGCTTTGAAGCCGACCCACATTCCGGAAAAGCGTGACAATGCGATGCCGTATAGCCCGAATTCGAGGTATTCGGCGACGCTGGCAGGGTTTAGGTGCGGCATTACGAAAGTAAGAAAAGCGACGTCTGATTGATGCGGCATCGAAGACGAGACACAGCCATGGTCGTCACCCGCGACGACCAGAACACCGCCATTGGGCGAGCTGCCGTAAGCGTTGCCGTGCTTCAGCGCGTCGCCCGAACGATCGACGCCCGGGCCTTTGCCGTACCAGATACCGAACACACCATCGACGGTCCTGTGCGGGTCGGTTTCAACTTGTTGTGATCCGAGCAGTGCGGTCGCGGCGAGGTCTTCGTTGACCGCCGGCAGGAACTCAATGTTGTTTTCGACTAAAAAGCTCTTCGCCCGCCAAAGCTCCTGATCGACGCCGCCGAGCGGCGAGCCGCGGTAACCGCTTACGAATCCGGCGGTGTTACGACCGGCCGCGCGATCGATGGTTCTCTGCATCAACGCGATGCGGACCAGCGCCTGCGTTCCGGTTAGAAATACGCGCCCCGATTCGCGGCGATAGCGGTCCGCGAGTTCGTAGTTGTCGAGTGGGTAGTGCGGGAGGCTTTCTGCGGGCGTAGCCATCAGAGCTCCGATTAGGCTTGGGGGACCGCGCAGTGTCGCAGATTATCGCCGCGCACCGATGCCAAATTTGCCATTTTAGGTACTGTATTCGGTAAAAATAGCCGAAAAATGCGCTATTATTGAAACAATATTTCGATTTTGGCACATGGAGAATTATGAGGCTCGAGCTCAGGGATCGCCGCATTCTTGCGGAGTTACAAAAGGACAGCCGCCTGACGATGCAAGAGCTTGCCGAGCGCGTTGGCATGTCGAGTTCCGCCTGTTGGCGGCGTGTGAAAAGTCTCGAGGAATCCGGCGTTATCGATCGTTACGCGGTGATAGCGAATACCCGCAAGGCGGGGTTCGGGTTGTCATCGATGGTGCATGTGTCGCTCGCACGCCATGAACAAAAAAACGTCGATCACTTCATACGCGAAGTATTGCGCCACCCTGAAGTACTCGAATGTTTTGCGACCAGCGGAGAGGCTGATTTTCATTTACGCGTCGTCGTTGAAGATATCGATGCGTATAACCTTTTTCTCGACGACTTCATATTTAAGCTTCCCGGTGTGTCACAAGTGCGATCCAATATCGTGTTAAAGGAGATTAAGGCCGATACCGCGCTGCCGTTTCGGCTGTAGAAGCCGGCAACAGGCCGCGAAAAGTCTATAATTCATTGCACAACAAGAAAAGGGGGATCCCATGTCCATACCAATAACACTGATGTACGCCAGCGTCTTCGCGCTTTTCGCATTAGTCTTGAGTTTCCGCGCGGGTAGTTTTCGTGGCAAGACCGGTATTTCTGTTCTACACGGTGAACCACAAAACATGGAACTCGCAGAGAGAGTCCGTGCACATCAGAATTTTCTCGAATATGTGCCGATGGTACTGATCGTCATGGGTGCGATAGAACTTAATGGCGGCTCATCGATGTTTCTTTACATCGTCGGTGACGTCTTTCTTATAGCCAGGATTGCACATGCTATCGGATTGAAGCATGACAATATGGGCCATCCTGGCCGTCTGATCGGTGCCTTCGGTTCCCTTTTGGTTACTGTGGTCGTTTCCGTTTACGGACTCTGGCTGGCGTCAAAAGCCCTATTGGCCTAACGCGTAGCTGATGACACTAAGCCACCGACGCCCAATGGTCGTCGGTGGCGACCATCGTTAGCACGTCATATTGCGCGACACAGTCGCCGTTCTGATTGCTTACCTCGGCGTCCCAGCGGACTTCACCATAGCCACTGTCGCCGCGCAGCGTCTTTTGCTTGCAGGTCAGGCGCACTCTTAATGAATCGCCGAAGTTGACCGGTTGAATAAAGCGCAGATCGTCGACGCCATAGTTCGCAAGCACCGGACCGAAATCCGGATCAACAAACAATCCGGCTGCAAATGACACGATCAAATATCCGTGTGCGACACGACCATCGAAGAACGGATTCTTTGCGGCTGCAGCTTCATCGGTGTGTGCGTAAAACGTATCACCCGTGAATTCGGCGAAGTGATCGATGTCATCGAGCGTAACTTCGCGTGACTCGGTATTTAGCGTGTCGCCTATGCGGAGTTGCTCAAACGTCTTTCTGAAGGGATGCACGCCTGGATCGAGTTCGTTTGCACCGCGAATCCAGCGATTGCCGATGACGGATAGCGTCTCGGGCGAGCCTTGAATGGCGGTACGTTGCATGTAATGTTTTACGCCACGGATGCCACCCATTTCTTCACCGCCACCGGCACGCCCCGGCCCGCCATGAATCAAGTGTGGCAGTGGCGAGCCATGGCCTGTCGATTCCGCTGCACAGTGGCGATTAATCACTAGCATGCGGCCATGATAGGCGGCTGTGCCGAGAATTAATTTTTTTGCGACGTCGTTGTCGTTAGTGATAATCGACCCTGCAAGGCTGCCTTCGCCGAGCCGCGCAAGCTCAATCGCTTCATCAAGATTATCGTACGGCAACACGGTGCTGACCGGACCGAATGCTTCGACCGAATGGACGGCTTTTGATGACATTGGCTTTTCGCAGTGCAGCAGCGTCGGCATGAAGAACGCGCCTTTCTTGGCATCGGCATCGACAAGCTCAAAGTCTTCACTTCCGCCATAGACAATATCGGCTTCTTTCGCGAGATCGCCGATGCGGTCTCTTACTTCGTCGCGTTGCTCCTGACTGGCGAGCGCACCCATGTCCACATCGCGATTTGCGGGGTTTCCAATTCGGATTTCGCCAAGCGCCGTTGATAATGCACGCACAAGATCCGCGGCAATATTGCCGGGCGCAATGATGCGGCGAATTGCCGTGCACTTCTGGCCGGCCTTGCTCGTCATTTCGCGCGTGACTTCACTGATAAACAGGTCGAATTCCGGCGTCCCCGGTTTGGCGTCCGGGCCGAGAATCGACGCGTTCAGCGAATCTGTCTCTGCTGTAAATGCAACTGACTCGCTGACGACGCGATGATGCTGTTGCAATTTCTCAGCAGTTGCCTTTGAACCAGTGAAGGCAATCGTGTCTTGACAGTTAAGGTGATCGAATAGATCGCCGACGCCACCGCAGATAAGTTGGATCGATCCTTTCGGCAATATTTCCGATTCGACGATGCGTTTTACGACGAGCTCTGTTAAGTAGGCGGTACTTGACGCTGGCTTGACGATCGTTGGGACCCCGGCCAACAGTGTCGGCGCTAACTTTTCGAGCATTCCCCACACCGGAAAGTTGTAAGCGTTGATGTGCACGGCTGCGCCGAGCTTCGGGGTGTATATATGTTGGCCGACAAATGTTCCCTTTTTGGAGAGTATTTCCGGTGGGCCGTCGAGGTAAACAAAGTCATTCGGCATCTCGCGGCGGCCTTTGCTCGAAAACACAAACAAGGTCGAGATGCCACCGTCGATGTCGACCCAACTGTCTGCGTGCGTTGCACCGGTTTGCGTAGACAGCGCGTAAAACTCTTTCTTGTGCTCCATTAGGTATTTCGCGAGCGCCTTCAACATTTCGCCACGCTCGTGAAAAGTCAGTGCGCGTAGATTTCTACCGCCGAGCGAGCGCGCATGTTGCAACATGCTGTGAAAGTCGAGGCCGTCGCTACTAATGTTCGCGACTGGTTTGCCGTCGACAGCACTGGACAGTGTTTTGCCTACACCATCGCCATCGATCCACCGGTCCAGAACGAGATTGCCGAGCTTCATTGTTGTGACTCCTGGCGCGCCCTCAGGCTCCGCCGGTTTCGTTTTTGGATACAGATTAGAATTTAAATTGAATAATTCTGTATCACATTGTACGGTCGACAAAGCCGAAAGCAAGCCAACGCGTTTATGAGCATCGAAACAGCCTGCCAAGCCTTAATCGACGAGTATCGATCCCGGCCAACAATTCGTGCTGGCTCACTGATTACAACGATATTCGGTGATTCCATCGCACCACGAGGCGGTACTCTATGGCTCGGCAGCCTAATATCGATAATGGCTGACTTTGGTGTCAGCGAGCGACTTGTCAGAACATCGGTATTCCGTCTTGCTAACGACGGCTGGCTCGAATCAGAACAGCGCGGACGAAGAGCTTATTACAGCTTGACCGCGGACGGGCGCGAGCGCTTTCGCGCAGCAACCCATAGAATTTACGGTGCGCCGGCCGAGGCATGGGATGGTTACTGGAGCTTATTGTTATTGTCGAATTTGAACGCCACGACACGCGATTTGGTGCGCAAGGAATGCGGTTGGCTAGGGTTTGGTTCATTTTCTACAAGCGTCATGGCACATCCGACGCCCAATACTGAGGACCTGAATGACACACTTAGGCGACTGGGCGTGGCCGACAAAGTCGTTATCATGACGGGTAGTACGGTTGATAGCGACGATGCGATGCGGCGGCTTGCCAACGAAAGCTGGAATCTCAGCGACATCGACGCCAAGTACAAAAAATTTGTAAAACGATTTTGGCCAGCGTTAAACGCGATTTCAAGTAGCGAGTTCATTGCACCCAAAACAGCATTTCTGCTGCGCACGCTACTGATTCAGGATTACCGAACGGTATTGCTGCGCGACCCACAAATGCCAACGGCACTGCTGCCGAGTGATTGGAATGGCGTTGCGGCTTATCGCTTATGCCGGGATTTGTACAGTCTCATTTACGAACGAGCCGACGAACACTTGTCGGCTGCGATCGAGACTAAAGATGGCGTATTGCCAGCACCGGGCGGCGGGTATCATCAACGCTTTGGCGGATTGCAAAACAACAAACAACGCGGCGGTATTGAAAAGTGAGCGACATCGAAATTGCGAAACAGTGTGCGAGCATTATGTACGACGCAGACGAGGCATCGCAGATGCTCGGCATCACAGTCGATATCCCAGCTCCCGGGCAAGCTGTTGCAACGATGCGCGTGCGCAAAGACATGGTGAACGGATTTGACGTCTGTCACGGTGGAATCATATTTGCGCTTGCCGATACTGCATTCGCGTTCGCCTGCAATGCCTACAATCGATTATCGGTCGGTGCATCGGCAAACGTCGATTTCCTGCGTGCCGCGAAACTCGATGACGAACTAAGCGCGACGGCTAACGAGGAACACCGTGGCAATCGCGGTGGCATCTACGCCGTCGAGGTCGTCAACCAACACGGCCAAACCGTGGCCTTGTTTCGTGGCCGATCCGCCAGTCGCGATCAGTCCCTGATAAAGTGATACATAATTGCTTGAATTACTAAGAAAAGCGTGACACATTAGATGGTCTACGCTTGGCATACAGAGAATCCACGCCGTGTACACACAAGGCCTTGATCAAAAAGGGAAAGTCGTCCAGTCCTCGGATGCGTCGGAGAGCGCCGATCAGCTCGACGCGTTCCAAAAACGTGTCGATGCCGAGGACAAGATCGAGGCAAAAGACTGGATGCCAGCGGCCTATCGACGAACATTGCTGCGGCAGATCTCGCAGCATGCGCATTCCGAAATTATTGGCATGCAGCCTGAAGGAAACTGGCTCACACGGGCACCAACCCTAAAACGCAAAGCCATTTTGCTCGCCAAGGTGCAGGATGAAGCGGGACATGGGCTGTATTTATACAGCGCGGCAGAAACGCTCGGCGTGTCTCGCGATCAGATGGTGGCGGACTTGCTGTCCGGCAAAGCCAAGTACTCGAGCATTTTTAACTACCCGACACTGACGTGGGCCGATATTGGCGCGATTGGTTGGCTTGTCGACGGTGCAGCCATTATGAATCAGATTCCATTGTGCCGCTGTTCCTATGGCCCGTACGCGCGCGCAATGGTGCGCATTTGTAAAGAAGAGAGTTTTCATCAGCGGCAGGGATTCGACATCATGTTCGAGCTCAGTCGCGGCAACGACGAGCAGAAGGCGATGGCGCAGGACGCTTTAAACCGCTGGTGGTGGCCATCGCTGATGATGTTCGGTCCTAACGACAGCGACTCGAAACACTCGGCGCAGTCGATGGCATGGAAGATAAAGCGCTTCTCCAATGATGAGCTTCGGCAAAAGTTTGTTGACGTAACGGTCCCGCAAGCAGAATTTCTCGGTCTGCGCGTGCCCGACGACGACTTGTCGATCAATGATAAAACTGGCCACTACGAGTTTGGTGACATTGACTGGCAGGAATTCTATGACGTGCTTGCCGGCAATGGACCATGCAACCGTCAGCGCATCGAAAAACGCGGCCAGGCTCAGGTCGACGGCGCTTGGGTGCGAGACGCGGCGCGTGCCTACGCGGATAAACACGCCACCGCTGCCGCGGCCTGACGCTCAAGCGGAGGTACCCAATGAACGAAAAAGAATGGCCACTATATGAAGTGTTCATCCGCAGCCGATCGGGCCTCAGTCACCGGCATGCGGGAAGTGTGCATGCGGCGGACGACCAGATGGCCCTCGATCACGCGCGTGACACCTATACGCGCCGCATGGAGGGCGTGAGTCTCTGGGTTGTGCGATCCGACCTTATCGTGGCGTCCGATCCCGCAGACACCTCGGCTTTCTTTGCACCGGCCGAAGATAAAATCTATCGCCATCCGACGTTCTACAAAATTCCGGATGGAGTTGAAAACCTGTGACTGTTGAGGACGCACTACAGTCGTACGTTCTGAGGCTCGGCGACAACGCGCTGGTTATTGGGCAGCGCATGATCGAACGCGTGGCCGGCGAGCCGGAGTTGGAAGAAGAGCTTGCCAACGCGAATTTCGCGCTCGACTACATTGGTCAGGCACGCATGTTGTACTCGTATGCCGGCGAACTTGAGGGCAAGGGCAGGGGCGAGGACGATTTCGCGTATTTGCGCGATAGCCAAGAGTTTAGAAACTTTTTGATGGTTGAGCAGCCGAACGGGCATTTCGGCGACGCAATCGTCCGTCAGGTTTTGTTCGAATCGTTCTATTTATTGCAGCTCGAACAACTGGCCGACTGTGCCGATACGCGTTTGGCCGAAATCGCGGCACGCGCCGTAAAAGAAATTTCTTATCACTTGCGGCATGCCTCTCAATGGCTCATCAGGCTTGGTGACGGTACAGACGAGAGTCATCAGCGAGTCAAGGAATCGCTGGAACGTTATTGGCGCTATGCAGCGGAGTTTTTCGATGGCGACGACGTAGACGATTGGATCCAGCGAGAATGCAATGGTCCCGATCTCGGGGCACTGGCGAAAACCTGGCGCGACAACGTCGAAGCGCTGCTCGAACAGGCGACGCTGCCGATCCCGGACGATAATCTTGACCAAACTAGCTTTAGCCGCGCCGGCGGCCGTCAAGGCAATCACAGTGAATACTTTGGCTTTCTAATCGCCGAGATGCAGCACTTGCAGCGTGCTTTCCCAGGGGCGAACTGGTAGTGAGCGCCGTCACAAAAGAACAGGTGTTCGACTGGTTGAGTGAGGTCCTCGATCCAGAGATACCGGTACTGTCAATTACCGACCTCGGTATCGTTCGTGACGTCGTCGTTAACGACCGCGTGACGGTTACGCTGACGCCGACCTATTCCGGTTGCCCGGCAACCGAAGTGATCGAGCAAAGCGTGGCCGACGCCTTGCGCGACCACGGACTCGAAAATGCAGCAATAAAGCGGACATTGTCGCCGCCATGGACTACGGACTGGATTAGTGACGAAGGCCGCGAAAAACTTCGTCAGTACGGAATTGCACCCCCTGCCAAGGCGGCTAGTAAGCGCGCGTTGCTTGCTAGTGGACGGCCAATAGCCTGTCCGCGATGTGAATCTACAAAAACCGCGTTGGTCAGCGAGTTCGGTTCGACGGCGTGTAAAGCTAGCTATCGGTGTGAAGCCTGTCTCGAGCCATTCGAATACTTCAAGTGCATCTAGTTCATGAAGCAGTTTCACGCGCTCACCGTTGCCAATAAACGCGAAGAGACACGCGACTCGGTTCGTTTAGCACTCGATGTGCCGGAAGAGTTGCGATCCGAATTCGAATTCATGCCGGGTCAGCACTTGCCGATTCGAATTTTGCGAGACGGCAAAGCATTGCGGCGAACCTATAGTATTTGTTCGGAACCCGGCGCATGGCCGCTTGAGATCGGCATTCGGGTACAGCCAGGTGGTCGATTCTCAGAATTTGCAGCCAATGAATTGCAGCTCGGTGATCAGCTGGAGGTCATGCCACCGTTCGGGCAGTTTCATGCCAGCCCGGAAAGCAGCAACGAAAAGACCTATCTAGGATTTGCGTCAGGTAGTGGTATTACGCCAATCCTGTCGATCATTGCGTCGATTCTTAGCAACGAACCTGGCAGCCAATTCTGTCTGTTTTATGGCAATCGCAAACAGTCGACGACAATGTTTATAGACGACTTGTATGCATTGAAGAACCGTTATCCCGAGCGGCTGCAGCTACATTTCGTCTTCAGTCAAGAAGAGCAGGAATTTGCGATCGCCGCTGGCCGGCTTGATCGAGACAAAGTTCGCGAACTTTGGGCGTGCTTTTGCCGAGGTATTGGCGTCGATGAAGCGTTCATCTGTGGCCCGGACTCGATGATCGAAGACGTTACCGGCGCTTTGATCGAGCTCGGCATGCAATCCGAGTGTATTCATTCCGAACGATTCGGGGCACCGCGAAAGACGACTCGGCCAACGCTCGAGACCGACACAGCTGACGCGGCCACGATTACCGTCATAATGGATGGCCACAAGAAGTCGTTCGACATGAACGACAGCGACGAAAATATCGTCAATGCGGCCGCCGAACATGGCATTGATCTGCCGTATTCTTGTAAAGGTGGCGTATGCGCTACCTGTCGCTGCCACATACGTGACGGCAGTGTGGTTATGGCGACAAATTACGGCCTCGAACCCTGGGAGGTTGAAGCGGGCTTCGTGTTGGCTTGTCAATCTCGGCCAACAAGCAAGACCGTGACCCTCGACTACGATAAAACATGACGGCGATTGGCGCGAATTCAAAAGCCGCGGCGCTTGCCACGGCGTAAAATAGCCGAAAGATGTGCGCCTGTATCGTGCAGGCACCAAGAAATCGCTCGGAGAGAGCATGACAAACACTAGCAGCAGTGCCGTCGCAGAGCCTCCGGCACAACAGAGCTCGTACGACTACCAAGGCCTGATTGATTGCGGTCACGGCAAGGTATTCGGCCCGTCTAACGCACGCTTGCCGCTGCCGAACATGCTGATGTTCGACCGGATCCCGCTGATCACGTCGGATACCGGTAAGTACGGCAAGGGTGAAATAAAGGCCGAACTGGATATCAAGCCTGACCTGTGGTTTTTCGACTGCCACTTCGAAGGGGATCCTGTCATGCCGGGCTGTCTCGGCCTCGACGCGATGTGGCAGCTTGTTGGCTTCCATCTCGTATGGTCCGGCTTCGCCGGTCGCGGCCGCGCGCTCGGCTGCAATAAGGTCAAGTTTTTTGGTCAGGTGCTTCCCAAGGCGAAGCTCGTCAGCTACCAGATCGATATTAAGCGCGTTATTTCACGCAAACTGAGTTTGGCGATCGCCGATGGCTCCATGTCCGTCGATGGTCGTGAGATCTACACGGCTGAAGATCTTCGTGTCGGTCTGTTTACGTCAACTGACGATTTTTAAGGACACACATGCGGCGCGTAGTAATCACCGGTCTCGGTGCAGTCTCCTGTCTCGGCAATTCGCAAGAAGACGTCCTTGACTCGTTGAAGAATGGTCGTTCTGGCATTGTCGCAAACGAGTCTTTCAAGGAAATGGGTCTGCGTAGTCACGTATCGGGCAGCGTCAATATCGACATCGCCGATCACATCGATCGCAAGGTACGACGATTCATGGGCGACGCCGCCGCGTACGCATTCATCGCGATGCAGCAGTCGATCGAAGACGCTGGCTTGGAGCAAAGCGACGTCTCGAATCCACGGACCGGCCTGATCGCGTCATCCGGCGGGGCATCGAGCGAAAACATCATCTTCAGTTCAGATACGCTCAGAGAGCGTGGCGTGCGCCGGATCGGCCCGTACATGGTTCCGCGCACGATGAGCAGCTCCGTTTCCGCGTGCCTGGCAACGCCATTCGGAATCAAAGGCGTCAATTACTCGATCACGTCGGCTTGCGCAACGAGCGCGCATTGCATCGGCGTGGCCGCGGAGCAAATACAGCTTGGCAAACAGGACGTGATATTTGCAGGCGGCGGCGAGGAAGAACACTGGAACCTGACGAGCATGTTCGACGCGATGGGTGCGCTGTCAACCAAATTCAATGACGAGCCCAAAAAAGCATCTCGTCCCTATGATGCGAATCGGGACGGCTTCGTCATCGCGGCCGGTTCCGGGATGGTCGTCGTCGAGGACTACGAACACGCCAAGGCACGTGGTGCAAAAATTTATGCCGAGTTGGTGGGTTACGGCGCCACATCCGATGGCTCCGATATGGTGGCGCCGTCCGGTGAAGGTGCGGTGCGCTGCATGCGCCTGGCCAAAGAAACGGTCGATGACCGTATCGATTACATCAATACGCATGGAACAAGCACGCCTGTGGGTGACGTCAAAGAGCTGGAAGCGATCCGCGAAGTGTTCGGCGACGATTTGCCGTACTTTGGCTCATCGAAATCGATGTGCGGACACTCACTGGGTGCGACCGGCGTGCAAGAGGCGATTCACTGCATTTTGATGCTCGTAAACGATTTCGTCGCGCCATCGATAAACGTCGAAGACCCGGATCCGGCCGTCGAGGGCATGCCACTTGTGACCGACACCATCGAGTCCGCCGGTATTAAGACGGCGATGACGAACAGTTTTGGATTCGGCGGCACCAACGCAACGCTGGTTTTTCGAAAGAACTAGCAAGTGTATGAATTTGCCGCTGACTTCGCCATAATCCGGCGGCATGAACCTAGAAACCCTTAATGAAACTAATTGTTTCGGCGGCAGAATCGGCTTTTACCGGCACGACTCCGTGGCCAACAACTGCGCAATGCAGTTTTCGGTCTTCGTCCCGCCGCAGGCGCGCGACGGCGCAACACCTGTTGTCACTTTCTTATCCGGGCTGACCTGCACGGAGGAGAATTTCATGGTCAAAAGCGGCGCGCAGCGAGTCGCGGCCGAGCTTGGGCTGATGGTCGTTTCGCCTGACACCAGCCCGCGCGGTGATAATGTGCCAGATGACCCTGACGGCGACTACGATTTTGGCCTGGCCGCGGGTTACTACCTGAACGCAACGGAACAGCCTTGGTCGACGAACTACCACATGTACGACTACGTCACCCGTGAGTTGCAGGATGTCGTATTCGATAACTTCCCCGGCGATCGCGAGCGACACGGACTGACCGGGCACTCGATGGGTGGGCATGGCGCTTTGACCATTGGTCTTCGAAATACGCACCTATTTCGATCATTGAGTGCTTTCGCACCGATCTGCACCACACTGTACTCACCGTGGGGACAAAAGGCGCTTGCTTACTATCTCGGAAGCGACACGTCGAAGTGGCACGATTATGATGCGTGTGAAGTTGCGCGAAATGTACAGGACCCGTCGCATTATTCGACGATTTTGGTCGATCAAGGTGGCGATGACCCGTACCTGGGGGAGCAGCTGATGCCGGATCGGCTTCAGGCAGCGTGTGCATCAAGCGGCCTGCCATTGAAGCTACGTATCCACGAAGGCTATGACCACGGCTATTACTTCATCTCGACTTTTATCGAAGAACATCTGCGGTTTCATGCTGCAGAACTTGGTGCCTGATCTAGCACCGAACGACAGTCGACTGTTGATACACGCGCCGTTCGGCGTTGTGCTGCTGCTTGGCAGCTTTTTCGGCGGCTGCGGCGATGCAGTATTCGATCCGCCGATCGAATGTGATTTCTGTGTTGATTGGAATCAGCCGCAGGAGCCGTTTCGCATTTTCGCTAATACTTATTATGTTGGCGTTGCAGGACTTTCATCGATACTGATCGATACCGGAGATGGGCTGGTATTGATCGACGGCGGCCTCCCACAGTCGGCCACATTGATTCACGAGAGTATTCGCAAACTTGGCTTTGACATCAAAGATGTAAGTCTGATCCTTGTTTCTCACGTTCACTTCGACCACGTCGGTGGTATCGCCGCTTTGCAACGTCTATCCGGTGCAACAGTGTTGACGAGCAATGCGGGCAAATCGTCCCTTGATATTGGAATGCTCGAGGATAATGATCCGCAGTTTTCCGTTGCAGCGAAAGAGTCGTGGTTTCCAGCATGCTCGGGTGTCCGGGCAGTTTTTGACGAGGAGATTTTGCAGCTTGGCGATACCGAGATTCGCGCGCTATACACCCCGGGGCATACGCCGGGTGGAATAAGCTGGACCTGGCTGTCCTGCGATGGCCACGAATGCTTGAACGTTGTTTACGCGGACAGCCTTAGCCCAATATCGGCCGACGGCTATATGTTCAGCACCGCACCACGCATAGCGGCAGACAATCTAAAGAATAGCGCCAAAATAATTGCCGCGCTGAAGTGCGATATTTTCTTGTCGAATCACCCGTTCCGTTTCGACATGAAGGCCAAGCTCGTAAAAAATGGCGACGCCAATCCGTTTGTCGACACCGGAGCTTGCATCAACTACGCGGATTCCTCGCTCGCGAGCTTGCAACGCCGCCTGACTGCCGAGGAACAGTCGCTCCATTAGTGCATCTTTGCTCATGCGCACAATGAAACAAAACGGCACGTGACAGGCTCTAATCCGGTACGTGATAAGCTAGACAGCGGCCAAATTCGGGCACGAGGACCATAAAAGATGCGCAAAATGTCGGCCCTTGCATTGCTGTTGCTGTGTTTCAGCACGGTGGCGGCCCAGGATTCAAAAAAACCCAATGTACTCGATGCCGTCACCGTCGGATTTGAGCTGCTCGATCGCGATGGCGAGCGCGTCAGTATCGAGGCATTTCGAGGACAAAATGTTTTGCTGGCTTTCGGCTTTACTCACTGCGCTCACATTTGCCCGATGATCGCGGCGAACATGGCGCGATCCATTAAGGCAGCGGAGAAAGCGGCGGTAGGCGTATTTATTAGCGTGGATACAGAGCGCGATTCGCCGTCAGTCACTGACGATTATGCGCTCAAGTTTGGCGACAATATGGTTGGTCTGAGCGGCAGCTACGAACAGGTATCGGCCGCGGCGAAGAATTTTAACGTAACTTTTGTGGTCACGAAATCCGAGGATAATTACACGGTGCAACATACACCGAGCATTTTTCTTATAGGTCCCGATGGCTCACTTATCGACGTCTTCACGATGAGCACGGCTTCGCGCGAGATTGCCGCCGCGATGCTCTAGGCAAGAAACAGCGTATGGCATTCGCAGCACGCATTAGTTATTCAAAGGCGGGCATCGTCCTGCTTGTAAGTCTGATCATCTCGTCGACATGGTTGATTTTTCCGTATTTCATCCAGGGTAAACAACTGCTCAGCGACACGGGGGCCGGCGCACGTATGACCAAGGGTGGCCGCGTGTCGTTATACCTGACCCGCTATCTCGTCGATCACCCGGAATTGGAGCTTACTGCGACGTTTGCGACCGACGAATTCTTCCAATACGTCGATCGTGCAAATGTCGTCGGCAATCTGCGCCCTGATCGGAATTTCATTTTCTTTGTTAGCGAAAACATTCATGAGGGCCAGCTCGCGTTCGACCTTCCCGAGGTCGAGCTGCACATCGGCGACAAGGTGTACGCGCCGGAGCGGTCGATCGGTCCGAATCTGGCCGAACATCATCGTATTACCGTGTACAGCATTCCCAAGCGAGACCGCGACGGCAGCATCATCGACATAGAGCAGCACGACGGCGTTCGACTGTTCGTGTCGAACTATTATCTAGACAGCGAGGACAAGCTGACTTTTATTGGTCGCTGGGACGCGCCTTACGAGCTGCCCGAGGAATTGACTTCGCGAGCTGATATCACGCCGGTCGCCATGCTGGCGCTCGGCGCAGGCCTATTATCATCCGTGCTGACGCCCTGTCTTCTGCAGCTCGTGGTGATTTTTGGCTCCATTATCAGCTCATTCGCAACCGTTCCCGGCGAAGCCGGCCTAAGTACTAGTCAGTTGACGCCGCACATTCGCAGAAAGGTCATGCAGATTGCGCTCGCGTTCGTCATCGGTTTCACGCTGCTGTATACACTTGCCGGTGCAGTGATTGGCCACGTCGGCCACACGGCGCAACTATTGTTTTCTGAATACAGCCGGACCGTTACAGTTGTCTCGGGAATTGTTGTAATCCTGATGGGAATCTGGATTGGTATTCGCGGCACGCGCAATATCGCCTGCCGGATTCCGGACCGCCGGGCTATGTCAACTGCGAACAGGCGTGATGCAGCTTCGTCGTTATTGGTGTCGATGGGATATGCACTTGGCTGCACTGCTTGCTTTGGCGGTGCGATTGTTGCGACGTTGATAATCTACGTTGGCGCCATCGGTAGCGCTGCGATAGGGGCTGGAATCATGGCGACGTTTTCGCTGGGTGTGGCGATTCCTTTTCTGCTTGCGGCGTACTTCATGTCACGAATGGAGAGCGTGCTCGTTTTGCTTGCAAGCAAGGCGCGGGCGATAAGCTTCTTCAGCATGATATTAATCATCGTTTTCGGACTCATACTGATTACCGATAATTTTCACGTCGTGAGTGATGCAATTTATCCGTATCTCGGGCTCAGCTGAGTTGTCGACAATGCGCTTCATCTGGTCAATCCTGTTGTTAGTATCCTGCACTGTGCAGGCTGCCGATATCAGCGACCCGACTAAGTTCATGTTTGTCGGTGACCGCACACAGAATATTATTGACGTATTGTCGGTCAAAGACGCCGAGGTCGTGCATCGTATTGAGACCAGCATTCATCCCGATCACATTGTCGCAACACCGTTCGCGCCGATTCTGATGTACGCGGACGTCAAGCTACAGCAAGCAGTCTTTTACGATTTGGACAAGCAGGTCGAAATAAGCAAACTCGACCTGCCGATGACGCCTCGACATGTGGTGTTGGATACGACTGGATCGAAAATCGGTATATCGGACAATGTCGAAGGCGGTTTTGTGTTGATTCATGCGTACAAGAAAACCATAGAGTTCGCACTCGAAGACTTCCCGGCTACAGCCGAGGTGCTGTTCGATCCCAACGACGTTGATATTTATTTCAGCGACGTGGCCAAGGGGTCGCTGGGCTTGCTCGATATCAATACGCAGCGTATCTATGAGATGACCTTGGTTGATGAGGCTGGTGCCAAGCTATCATCGCCGAGTCGCAGCCTCGATGCGCGTTACCTTTATGTGGCCAACATCACCACGGGCGAGGTTTACAGTCTTAATGCCTATTCAAACGTCATCTTTAAGACATTCGACTTCGGGGGTGTGCCGGCACGTCCGTACACCACGCCACAGGGTGCATTCATGTACATGCTGGACGAGGAAAACGGCCGGCTTGTTAGTGTCGAACAAAACGGGTTTACCGAATTTGCGACCGCGGCCTTCGACCATGGCGTAGACTTGGTTACGGTTGGTCGTTTCGATCGCATGAACCTGTTCCTGAGCTCCAGCAATCGCCATTGGTCGATCTTCGACAACGTCACGCAAGCCGTAGTCGCAAGTGGCACATTTAAAGGCACGCCGATTGGCGCGCTTGGGGCTGCTGATGGCAAGCTAGCCTTTATCGCTTTCGCCGACATTGCCGAAGTGGCCCTTGTCGACCTTGAAGATCACACGGTGAAATTTGTACCGGCGACACAGAATGGCAGCGGCGCCTTTACCGTAGGGTTGAGCAATAACGTCTGTCACTAATACAAAGGTAGCAATAATATGAATTCGAACGTGTTATCGAAATTGGGGGCGACCGCCTACGTTTTCTGGGGCTTGTTGCACCTGAAGGCGGCCCAAATGGTGTGGCAAATGGGTCATTCTCTCGATGCCGGCCCGCTGCAGGGGCGCATACTCCAGCTCTCCTGGGACTTATTGTTTTTTGCGACGGTTGCAATCGCTGTAGCTGTTGGTAAGAACTTGAACAACAGTCGTCTAGGCTATTGGGTCAACCTGATTGTGGTCAGTGCTGCAGATATCGGCTTCATCGTGTTCGTGCTGGTACCGGGATACGTGCCTATCATTCCAGGCGTGTTCGGCCCGCTGCTGTGGGTTATTGCCGTTGTATTCTCGACAATTGCGATCAAGCAGGCCGATGGCGAGACGACGACTCGTTGACAGCGCGATAATCCTGACTGCTCTGTTTGTCTCGACCGCCAACGCGCAGGAAGGTAGCCCACCGAAGTTGCGGATGGATGTCAGTCTTTATCCCTACCAGCGAGCAGTCGATAACGACGTCGATTTCACAACGACGATCAATGCGTCATTGCCGGGTCGCTTCTCGTACTTTGGATACGTCAATGTACGGGGCGTTGTAACCGACGGAAACGCAGTGTTTGCCCGATCAGAGCAAAACCTGAGGTACGCAGTCTCGGACAGTTTACCGATCGATCTCAATTTTCAGGGCGTACTCGTACGAGGTGACGGCAACGACTTTTATCAGCTAGGTTTGGGCTGGCGCGTTCACGACACGACAGTATGGCGAGACTTCTTTAAGCGCATCAACCTGGTCTATCGAATTACGTTTCAAGTCAAGCGCTTCGAGTTTGACGATAGCGACGCTTGGCAGATCGAGCATTTCTTTCGCATGAATTTGACCAAACGTCTCTACCTGAGCGGTTTCGTTGACCAGACGTTTAAGCTCGATACTTTGGGTGCACTGCCAAGCACACCCATCGTGACCGAAATACAGCTTGGCGTGCGACTCTTCGACAAACTTTATGCAATCTCCGAGTACCGCAGGAACGATTTTCGAATTGGCAACGAGGAGAACCTTGCCGCTGGGCTCGAATACAAGTTTCGTTGGTAACGCTGGCGCCTACGGCCTGTTGATAATCCACTGGGTTTCGAGTTTGGTGCCGGCGGCGACAATCATCTTCGAAATCGGGCAGTACATTGCCAGTTCCTTCGCGAGAATGTCCATCTCCTCGTCGGACGCATCGGTCGTGACTTCGATCATCAGCTTCATATCTTCAAACGGCAGGTCGACCTCTTCTTTAAGCATGACGCCGTGACGATTGAAGCCGGCGTCGAGCGTAATTTCCATCGACATCAGGTTGACACCGTTCTTCTTTGCAACTTTGTGCGAAATCACATTCGTGCAGGCGATCAATGAACTTTCGAACAACTCCGTTGGCGACATGCCTTCGTTGGTGCCGCCACGCTCCACGGGTTCATCCGATACATCCATCAGGTCGCGTGTCTTCAGCACTGTGACGCTGTGGCTTTCGGCCGTGCCGGTCACGACCTGGCGCACGTAGGGTTTCATTTTAATGGCCATTGTTATTTGTCCAATCCGCTGGCGCGTGCCTGCTCCCGCGCCATGACAGCCCAGTCGAGGTCGCCCTCGCCCCGATCGATGGCACGTTGCAGGTGGTCGCGCCAGATATGAGTGCTTGGTAACGGCATGTCAGCTGCGTCGGCCGCTTCGAGTGCGAGATCGGCATCTTTCAGGCCAATAACCGCGGTTGCACCGATCGCGTCCCAGGCCTCATCGACGATCATCCTGCCGTAGACCTGATACGCGGGCGCGGCAAACAGACCTTCTGTCATGACCGTAAAAAACAGGTGTGGGTCGACGCCGTGTTTCTCGACCAACGCAAGCGCCTCGCCCATTGTTTCAATGGCGCAGCCCAGGACGAAATTATTGGCGATTTTGACGGCGGTCGATGCGTTTGGACTCTCGCCCGCGTCGAATGTTTGCTGGCCGAGAATGTCGAGTAACGGCCGGACAACGGCGACGGCATTGGCCGGTCCACCCGGCACGAGCTTAAGTAGCCCTGCCGCTGCCAGGTCGGGTCGCCCGAGCACCGGGCAGGCGATAAACGACTGCCCCGCCTTCGCGTGTGCGTCGGCGGCCGCATTGATTGCATTGATGCCATGCGTACCGCTGGCCATGTGAATGCACGACGCAGACATGCTATCGATCAGGCCACCGTCGCCATTGAGCACTATGTCTAACGCTTTGTCGCTTGGAAGCATCGAGATTACGACATCGCGACCGACAGTTGCCGCCGCCGGCGAGTCGACGGCTAGGGCGCCGGCCGCTTCGAGGCCCGCGGTTTGCGCGGGCACTGGATCAGAGACTACAAGGTCATGGCCGGCACCGAGAATACGGCTTGCCATACCCTGACCCATACGACCCAGGCCAATGAATCCGACTTTCATGTTGTTGTCCCGATGTCTTAGTCGAAGTGTCCGCTAGCGAGCAGGATTTCTGAGGTCACCGTGTAGTGTTTCTTTAGCAACTCGACGGCAAGGTCGGCGTCGCGATTCAGCACCGCCTTTTGCAGCTCATCATGTTCCTCGAGTTCGTGACGATCGCGATACTCGACCACTTCGGCGAGATTGCGGTAGCGAAACGTGCGCTGATGCAATTCTGTGCAGAAGCCCATCAAAATGTTTGAGTTGCACGCTGAAAGCAGGGCGAGATGAAATTCACGGTGATGATCTTCCCATTCGGGGGACGTGTATTTGTCGGATTCGTTGTTGCTGCGTGCCGCATGCGCCAGCCAGTGGAATGCAAGAACAATGCGCTCTTCCCATTGACTATCGCCGTTGGCGATCGATTCACGTAAAGCGATTTCCTCGAGCCAGCAACGGGTGCGCGTAAGCTCTGTCAGCTCATTGCTACTCGCGGGCGGCACGCGAAAGCCTCGATTTTCCTCGCGCACGACCATGCCGTTGGCCGACAAGCGGTTCAGCGCCTCTCGCAATGGGCTATTACCGGTGTCGTATTTCTCGATCAGGTCCTTGAGCCGCAGCTTCAGGCCCGGTTGCAACTGCCCCGTCAAAATATCGACGCGCAGCCGATCGTAGACCGATGAGGCCTGGGTCGAAATCCGACCGTTGCCGTTATTCGTCGCTGATTCCACTTCGGTTTTGGCTTTTTGACGGGCCATCTGCAATATTTTCGATTAACTGGGACTTATACTACTTTCATCGATATTATTTGTATAGCAGTTCTAGCCCCGCTACTATCTCGCATGGCAAAAAATACCGAGAACATGCTGAATCGTCTTTTATATGTCTCACTAGCGGCCGCTCTGATGTGCGTCGCGGCGTTGCCAGCGAGCGCGCAACAAACGAAACCTGAGGAAATCCCGCTTATCGCCGTTGATTCTTACGCGACGACGGCACTGTGGACTCTGGTATTTGTTGAGTACTTCATTCCCGAGGTCGATCGACGGCTGGCTGAAAGTGGAAATTACAAGATACGCTGGAACAAGGCGTTTGGTGGCACCATTGCCAAGACACGCGGTGTACTCGATTCTATTGAGCATGATCTCGCCGACATTGGCATTGTCACGACCCCGTATCATCCAGACAAAGTACCGTTCCACAACTTGCCCTACGCGACGCCGCTCGTCACGTCTGATATCGGCCTGGTAGCCCGAACGATGTCCGAACTCGTCGACCGCTACCCGATTCTGGCCGAAGAATGGAAGCGCCACAGACTCGTGTTCCTGACCACTGCGGGTTCGATCGACACCTACCAGGTGTTGACGAATTACCCGGTTAATACGCTGGACGATTTCAAAGGCCGCAAAATCGCCGGGGTCGGATTGAATCTTCGCTTACTGACGGGCCTCGATGCATCGCCCGTCAACAGTGGCATCAGCGATTGGTACAACAATTTGGCGACGGGGCTCATCGACGGTGTCATCGGTTGGATCGAGGGCAGCATCGCCTATCGGCTTTACGAAGTGGCGCCGTACATGGTCGATGTCAGACTCGGTGCCGTTGCGACCAAAGCGATCGTCGTCAATGAGCGCACGTGGGATCGACTTCCTGAGGAAGTCAGGACAGTCCTAATACAAACGGCAAAAGACTATCGTGACGAACTCGCACGCGAAACCGATCGACGTGCCGCTCGCAGCACGCAGCTATACATCGAGAACGGCGGCAAAATTATGACTTTGTCCGACGAGCAACGCCGAGTCTGGGCAATGGGTCTGCCGAATATTGCCAGAGATTGGGCTGACGACATGGAGGAGCGTGGCCTGCCGGGAAACGACATCTTGCGTGACTACATGGACATTATGCGTGCGAATAAGCAACCCATCATGCGCCAGTGGGATAGGGAATAGCATTGAAGCAGGAAGGCAACGTCATTACGCGCGCGTTTTCTGCGTTTGTCGCAGGACTGAACAGTGCGGGCGGTGCGCTGATTTTCGGCCTTATCGTGATGATCAATCTCGATGTGTTCTCTCGTTTCTTGTTCAACGCACCGATCGACGGCGTAACCGAGCTCGTCGAGCTGTCGATTGTTGCGATCGTATTTTTGCAACTCAGCGACGCCGTTCGGAGCGGCCGATTGACGCGTTCCGAAGGGCTTTACAACCGAATCTGTGAAAAGAACCCCCGTTTCGGGCACGTTCTCGGCGCGTTCTTTGATCTTGCGGGCATGGCATTCTTTATTACGATTATCGCGGGGGGGATTCCGCGTTTCATCGATGCGTGGGAGCGCGGTTACTACTCGGGTAACAAGGGTATTTTTGTCGTGCCCGTCTGGCCCGTACGGCTAGTCCTCGTGATCGGCGCGATCACGGTCGTGTTCGTGTTTCTCGGCTTGGTTTGGCGACATATACGCGCGCTGGCCGGTCACAACGATGGTGACGATCGATGACGGGTATTGAAGTCGGGTTGCTGTCGGTTGTTGCGATTCTGGTATTGATATACGCAGGCATGTACGTGCCCGTAGCACTTGGACTCGTGTCGTTTAGCGCTGTTTGGTATCTGCGTGGCGGTCTCGAGGCGCCGGTCTACCTCGTTACGCTCGCCGCGTCGAACAGTCTTGAAGACTACGTATTCGGCGTGATCCCGCTGTTCGTCGTCATGGGCCTTGTCGTCAGTCATGCCGGCATGGGGCGGGACATCTACCAGGTTGCGAACCAGCTGCTGCGAAAAATCCGCGGTGGCCTTGGTGTTGCGACCGTGGCAGCAAACGCTGCTTTCGCTGCTATTACCGGAGTCAGTATCGCGTCGGCGTCGGTGTTTACGCGCGTCGCAGTACCGGAGATGATGCGCTTCGGTTATTCGCCGCGATTCGCGGTCGGAGTCGTTGCCGGTAGCTCCGTTCTCGGCATGCTGATTCCGCCCAGCGTCATGCTGATCATCTACGCGATTATTACCGAGCAGTCAGTCGCGGCATTGTTCAAAGCCGGCATTATCCCCGGAATCATTTTGTCGCTCGCTTACATCATTGCGATTGTAATCATGGCGACATTTTTCAAGAAGTACGTTGGTGGCCAGGACAAGAAAGATATCGAGGCGGCTGCGCTCGAGAATTTTTCCAAACGGCAGCTGGCCAGCAAGACCGCACCGTTGGTCATTCTCGTGTTACTCGTCCTTGGTGGCATTTATGGTGGTGTGTTTACGCCCACTGAGGCGGGCGCTGTTGGCGCACTTGGGGCCTTGATCATTGCGGTTTTGAAACGCAAGCTCGATCGTTCGGTATTGTGGGATGTGCTCGTCGAAGCAGGGCACATCGTCGCGTCAATCCTGATGTTGATAGTTGCTGCAACGATGTACAGTCGCATGCTCGGAATCTCCGGTCTGCCGAGTGAACTCGGTGAGTGGATCAGCTCGACGAATATCGGTCTATACGGCATTCTGACGATCTACGTCGTTATTCTGATTATTCTTGGCACCATGCTCGATACAACGTCGATCATCTTGATAATGGTGCCGCTATTTGTGCCGGTGTTGGCACCCTACAATATTGATCTGGTCTGGTTTGGCATTGTCACAATCGTGGGTGCCGAAATCGGACTGTTGACGCCACCACTCGGCATCTCTTGCTATGTCATCAAGTCGAGTCTGCAGGACGATCGCATAAGCCTTTACGATATTTTTGCAGGTGCATTTCCGTTCGCGGTCATTATGCTTCTTGTTTTGATATTGCTTATTGCTTATCCGGGCTTAAGCCTTTTGCTTGTGTAACAAAAGAATTTTTAGAGTCTACAAGTGACAGAAGAAAAATTATCAGATTTGGGTTCGCTCATACTTCGTGTTGGGCTTGGCATTGTATTTATTGCACATGGTTCGCTAAAGGTGTTTGTGTTTGGATTGCCTCGTGCTGTCGAAGTATTTGCTGGTCATGGTGTTCCAGGCTGGTCTGCATACCCGGTGGCGGCCATAGAATTGATAGGCGGTACTATGCTAATTCTGGGGCTCGGAACGAGGCTGGTCACGCCACTATTGTTTTGCATCGCGTTCGTCGCGGGTGCGGTGCATTTTGAAAATGGCTGGAACTACACCAGTCCGCCAGACGGCGGTTGGGAATACGGGATATTCCTTGCCGTTGCCACTGCGGCCGTCGCGTTGCATGGACCAGGCGCCTACACATTACCAAGCTTATTTCGCAAATGACCGGAAAGAGGTCGGCCTGACGTCATAGGGCCTGTGCGATTGCTTTGCCGAGTCGGGATGTAGTGGCTTTGCCGCCCATGTCCGCGGTAAGTTGCCCGCCGTTGCGCAGGGTATTTTCGATCGCCACCATGATGCTGTCATGCGCGTTGCCATGCCCGAGGTGCTGCAACATCATAGCGCCGGCCCAGATCGTGCCGATCGGATTGGCAATGCCCTGACCGGCAATATCGGGCGCTGAACCGTGCACCGGTTCGAACATTGATGGGTATTCCTTTGCAGGATTGAGATTTGCCGACGGTGCGATGGCGATCGTACCCGTGCAGGCCGGGCCCAAGTCCGAGAGTATGTCGCCGAACAAGTTACTGCCAACGACGACATCGAAGTGATCGGGCATGCGCACGAAGTTAGCCGTCAGAATATCAATGTGATACTGGTCGACGTTGATGTCAGGATAAGACTTCGCCATTTCGGCCACCCGTGAATCCCAATAAGGCATCGTGTGCACGATGCCATTCGACTTGGTTGCGGATGTCAGGTGTTTTGCGGGGCGGCTTTGTGCCAGGTTGAATGCATATTTGAGTACCCGATCGACGCCGAAGCGTGTAAACACACTCTGTTGCGTCACGACTTCGTCATCGGTGCCTTCGTTTTCTATACCACCAATGGTCGAGTACTCACCTTCGACGTTTTCGCGAACAACGTAAAAGTCGATGTCGCCAGCCTTGCGGCCAGCAAGAGGGCACGGCACGCCATCGAAAAGTCTTACGGGACGAAGATTGACGTGCTGATCGAACTCGCGACGAATCGGGATCAACAGCCCCCAAAGAGAAACGTGATCAGGCACAGTCGGAAATCCGGCGGCGCCGAGATAGATGGCATCGAAGCGGCTAAGCTGCTCGATACCATCCTCAGGCATCATCCGCCCGGTCTTGAGATAGGTCTCACACGACCAGTCGAATTCGGTCCAGTCGAAATCGATGCCGTGTTTGTTGCCCGCAGCCTCGAGCACGCGCATGCCTTCTGGCATGATCTCAGTGCCGATGCCATCGCCGGGAATTACTGCTACCTTAATCCTTGCCATATGATTCACAAAAAAGGGCCCTCGCAAGGGCCCTTATTCTATTGCGCGTCAATCAGTAACTCATTCCACAGCCAATAATTCTATCGGTTGGGAACTTGGTAATGATTTCGATGCCGGTGTCGGTCACAACGACTTCATCTTCGAGTCGGACGCCATCAGAACCGTCTTCGTTACCTGCATAGGTTTCAAGCGCAAACACCATGCCAGGCTCAATTTCAACAGGATGCTCAATGCTGTAGGCACGCGAAATAATTGGGAATTCCCACAGGCCTACGCCAATACCATGGCCGTACTGTAGCCCGAAAATTTCATGTTCGTTCAGAGCGCCCATCTGACGGTAGTCTGGCCAGCGGGTTACGACGTCCGCCGTGGAACAACCGGGCTTGACCGCGTCAATGCCACCTAGTTGGATCTCAAGACAACGCGCATGCGTATCGATCTGCTTCTTGGAAGGCGGACCGCAGGTAAAGCAGCGATAGACGCAGGTGTGATAGCCGTTATACAAACATACGATATCCATAAAGATGATGTCGCCGGGCTGTAGCAGACGGTCCGAGCTCAGATGTGGGTGCGGATTGGTACGATTGCCCGATGTTACCTGTACGTTGTGTATCCACTGCGCGCCGAGGCGATGCATTTCTGCCGAAGCCACTGCCTGCAGATCGTTTTCTTTTGCCCCAGGACGGATTTCGCTCGCGATCGCATGAAACGCTGCGTCGACAATTGCCGCACCGTGTTTCAGGATCATTATTTCGTCTTCGTTCTTGATCGATCGTGCGTATTGCATCGCGCCCTGGCCATCGGCGATTGTGTATCCGTTCGCTTGCATAGCCAGGAGAATTTGCGATTCGATGACATCGACACCGATACGAATTTTGCTCTTGTCCAGGCCGAAGTTGCCGAGCACCATGTCCAGGTCTTTCAGAAAGCCCGCAGAACAACCCCAAGTTTCCGGCAGAGCACCGAACATCGTACCGTGCGCCGGAAACGTGTACTCCGCGATCCATGGACAGTTGAGCTTTTCGCTTGCCACTTCGGAGCCAAAGCCGAATATGTGCGGCGGCCCATTACGTGGAATGATCGCGTAGCGGCCCATGTTGTCGATTTCTGGTGAACAGACCGCAGTTGACGTGGAATAACGTTTGTTGCCCGTATCGAAGAGCAACAAGCATTCAATATCGAACTCGTCCATGTAATGCTTAATACGACCGACTCGATATTCACGCATGCGATCCATGTTCATGCGTTGCTCGTAATCGACCTGCATCATGCCTTGCGTGCCTTTTCGATACGCCACTATTTTTCTCCTAGTCCTGATCGCAGGCGGGTGGTCTTATCACTAAGATTATATCGTTAAATATGGTATTTTTACGTAATTGTCGATTATTTTAAACTATCTGGTGAGATTTCGCAGATATTTGTAAGGATTCCTTTCGTGATGCGACATCTCGCTCAATTCCGACCGGCCTAATAAGGTGCTAATTCTGTGAAACGGCATCTCGCGATAGGTGATATTCATGGCTGCATCACTGCGCTAACGACGCTCGTCGACTTTGTCGTATTTCATGCCGACGACACGATCGTCACATTGGGTGACTACGTTGATCGCGGACCGGATTCCCGCGCGGTCCTGGACTTCCTGATCGATTTTGGAAAATCCCACAATCACGTACCGCTGAGGGGCAATCATGAAATCATGATGCTCGATGCGCGCGACAAGAAAAGTTGGTTCCAGCCTTGGATGGGTTACGGGGGTGACGCTACGCTCAACTCGTATTCTCCCGCCGACGATGTTGCAGGATCGTTTACCGATGTTCCCGATTCACACTTCGATTTTCTCGAAAACAAACTATTTTCGTACTATGAATGTGCGTCACACTTTTTTGTCCATGCAAACGCGGATGCCAACGTCGCGTTAGACGATCAAACCGACGCTACGCTCTATTGGAAAAAGTACCGTAACCCAGAGCAGCATCGCTCTGAAAAAATCATGATTTGTGGTCACACACCGCAACAATCGGGGTATCCGCTCAGCAATGGCCATTCGATTTGTATCGATACCTTTGCACATGGGGGCGGCTGGCTTAGCTGCCTTGATGTCGAATCCGGAACGATTTGGCAGGCCAATGAAAAAGGTGACCGGCGGAGCTTCATGATGGGCGAGAAAAGATAGGGCTCTATGGCTAAAATTGATCGACAAAATCAACGGCTCGCTTGACCTCGCTGCTATCCCGGCTTTGCTGCCAGAGTATTTTCCCACCACCCTGAACTGGTTTTTCAATGTCGATAGCCAACAAGCTGCCGTTCGGTATCAGGATGTCCTCTCCGGTTAACCACAACACCAGGATACTTGTACACGACTGATGACTGCTCACGAGGATGTCGCCGGCATCGAGATCGAGCTCGCCCATAAAATTGATTATTTCGTTCAGTCTTGAGCCTGTCATCAAGTATTGGGACTCGATGATTGGCCCTTGAAAGGCCATGATTTTCGCAGCGATTTGCAGCGTTTGTTTGACGCGTCTCATCGGACTGGAGTAAATCCGCGTGACGCTTCGCAAATCATCGCGTCGAAGGTTCATGACATCTTCGACTTCCTTGATCCCTTTTTCGCTGAGCTCGCGACGCTCGTCAGCATCCGATTCCGCGGTCATCCCATGACGAAGGATAAAGAGTTTCATTTGGTCCGGCGCAGTGAAACTAGACTTTTTCAGGCTGGCCGCTGCTTGCCGATTTGACGATTGCCTCGGTAACTGCCGCACAATGGACAATTTCCGAGTTTGGAATAAGAAATGGATCGCCACCACGCGCTGCTCGCGCGAATGAATCGAGCGCCGCGCGAGCAACATCGAATGAGGCAGCATCCCAGGTTTCGGCCGGGCCCTTAATGGGTTTGTAAGTGCAGTTGCCAAACAGCTTGAAGCGACGCTCTTCGGACGGTGCGCCTGCAACATGCGTCATGCCTTCAAGTTTGACAAATCCTTTCGAGCCGTAGATCTGGAAATTAAAACCACCACCAGTGGCGGTCATCGTCGCGAGATAGCCGGACATGCCATCTGTCATGCGAAACAGAATGGATGTCGTGTCATCGGCATCAACTTGCACCGCGCGGCGAAAACTTTGCGCGTAGACCTGGTCGATCTCGCCGCACAAGTCGATGAAGCCATCGATCGCGTGAACGCCCATCGGCGTCAGCCCACCGCATGGAGTTTCATCCCTGCTTGCTCGCCATGCATCGGGTTTCAGAAACAGGCCATTGGGGAAAGTCATCGTTGCTTCACAATGCAGGATCGTACCGAGGTCGCCGGCGTCAATCATTTCGCGGAGCCTGGTGATTTCCGGGTGGAAACGACGGTTGTAGCCTATGCCTAGAGTGACGCCGGCTTTTTCGCAGGCATCGACGGCCGCAGCGGCGTCGGCCTCGGTCAGCGCAAACGGTTTCTCGCAAAACACATGTTTGCCATTCTGTGCAGCGGCGATTGTTTGTGCACTGTGAATCGAATTCGGTGTGACCAGTACAACAGCGTCGATATTCGGATCCGCGATGATGTCCTCGAAGGACTCTCGCAACTCCATATCGTGTTCTCTTGCGAAGGCTTTGGCCTCGTCTGAGAGGGAACGGGTCGTGCCGGCAACGAATCGAATGTCGTCGCTGACACCTGAAACCGCTTCGACCAGTGTTTTCCCCCACCATCCAAGACCAATGATGGCAGCATTGATCATTAGTATTGCTCTTGAGGCAGCGACTTCGTCGCCTTAATGAGTGTGCTCAGTATATCGCTAAAAACCCACTTCTCCACATTTAATCGATTAAACTGGCGGGTCGCGGCATTGAGGGGGGGTGCGTGGACCTTAGCTCTTGGTCTTGGCTATTTCTGACTGGCTACATCGGCCTCATGGTCATTTTCGGTGTGATCGGCAGTCGCCGAGTGGCGGGCGCCGATGACTTCGCGGTCGCGCGCCGGGGGTACGGCCCTTTCCTGTTGGCACTGGCATTTGCGTCGACGGCGGCTAGTGGCGCGACATTCCTTGGCTTGCCTGGTTTGACGTACAGCTATGGCCTTTCGATTATCTGGTTGGCGTTCCTGTATCCAGTCGGTATTTACCTCGGTGTGATGATCTGCCAGCGCACCATAGCTAAGCGCGGTAACGAAGCGGGGGCCCGGTCGATTCCTGAGTACCTCGGCGAACGATACAGTTCCGAGGCTTTACGCGTTTCGGCCGCCGTGTTTTCCCTGATGTTGTTGTTTTACCTCGCCGGGCAGCTGGTGGCCGGCCTTGTGATGTTCGAGATCATGCTCGGAATCCCAAAAATCGTGGCACTCGGTATTACAACCGTAGTTTTGCTGGTCTACGTTACGATCGGTGGCGCGCATGCAGATATTCTGACCGACGGTGCGCAGGGGCTGCTGATGGTGATACTGGCTGTCGCTATCATCGTTCTTTTTCTTCTGGGCGTCGGTGCAGGCGGCCTGGGTCCTTTGCTCGACAACCTGTCAATCCAGGACAGGCGCTTGCTCAAAATATTCAATCCGGACGTTCCGATCACGGCCTCGGCTTGGTCGATGTTTGCGCTTGTGGTGGCGCATATACCGCTCGGATTACTGCCGCACATCGGCAACAAGCTCTGGGCGCTGAAAGACGAACGCAGCCGCACTCGTTTTCTGGTTCTCGCATTCACATTCGGGCTCGTTTTGCCGGGAATAGCGCTTGGCGGTGCAACGGCTCGCGCCGTTCTCGGAGACTCGTTACTCGGCGACGGTGCCAACACGGCACTGCCGGCACTTTTTATTGAGATTTTTCCAACCTGGCTGGCCGTGCTGCTCGGTGTCGGAATACTCGCCGCGGTCATGTCGACGGCGGACGGGCTTGTGATCTCTACATCGCAGGTGTTTGCCAATGACATCTACCGGCGCAGTATCGCGCCGCGGGCGCATAGCCGACATTCTGTGGCAGAACTGGATCGAAATGTGCTGCTCATCAGTAGGGTGGTGACGGTGCTCGTGCTGCTAGGCTCGGCGATACTCGCGTGGTTTGTCATCGACATGAATGTTGTTTTGCTGATCTGGGCCGGCGTTGGCGGGTTTATTGCGGCGTTGGCAGGACCGCTCGTGCTCGGATCCGTCTGGAACGGCGTGTCACGAAATGGGGCGCTTGCCGGTTTCTGGACCGGCGCGATTGTCTTCATTCTGATACATGCCCAAATCGTATCGGGACACTGGCTCGCGGGCACATCGCTCGACGTCGCCGGCGAGTGGTTTGCGTTTCATTCGAAGAGCCCTTACTCCGCGGCAACCATGGGCGCAATAGCCGGCGTGCTCGTTAGCGTCGTGGTTTCCAAGTCCGGGCGCAACAGTGTTGCAGATTGACGAAACCCAAGCTGCCTGGTTGATGCTCATTGCGCGCATCAGCATCGCCGTTGTTTTTCTTGTGAGCGGCGTGCACAAGGGCGTTTGGTATCAAAAGGCTGTCTCCGAGTTTCAACGCGACAGTATTCCGTTGATCTGGCTCACGTTGCCCGCGACCATTGTCTTGCACTTGGTGGCGTCGACTTTCCTGATCATCGGTTACAGGACGCAGGAAGCCGCGCTCGCGCTGGCGATATTTACGGTGTTGGCAACCCTCAAGGTGCATGCCTATTGGCGGCTGCCCAAAGAACAACAACTCAGCCGGAGTCGCATAACGACGGCCAACCTGGCCATTATCGGCGGCTTGCTGCTGTTGGCGGCCGTCGGCCCCGGCGATATCGCGCTGGTGCCCTAGTCCGTTCAGCCGCGATTCGCCACAAGGCTATCGTATTATCGATAAACACCGTAAAATGCCGCGTCTATCGATTAAATAACGAATCAACTAACAGGTAAAGACTTGGACGACACGACAGGGCAGCTTGCGGCTGCTGTAGAGAACGCCGGGACGCCCGATGCCGAAACCCGCCTCGAGCTTTATCGCCTGATGCAGTCCTGCCGCGTCATGGAACAGCGGGCCTACGATCTTTTCATGCAGAATCTGATCAAAGGTACGTCGCACCTGGCGTTGGGACAGGAAGCCGTCGCGGCAGGATTCGGTGCTGCGATGCGTGACGATGACTATTCCTTTTGCACGTATCGGGGCCATAACCACACACTGGTGCGCGGTGTTTCGATGACCGCGATACTGGGCGAACTGATGGGACGCGAATGCGGCTTGTTGAGCGGCAAGGGCGGCTCGATGCACCTGATGGACATCGACAAAGGTGCGATGGGCTCTTACGCGATCATTGGCGCGCACATGCCAGTCGCCGCGGGTGCGGCCTGGTCTGCGCAATACCGGAAATCGGGTCAAGTTGCCGTGTGTTTCTTTGGTGATGGCACCACCAACATTGGTGCGTTTCACGAGTCATTGAACTTCGCGAAAATCTGGGAACTTCCGGTCGTGTACGTTTGCGAAAATAACCTGTACATGGAATACACGCCCATCGCCCAGGTGACAGCCGTCGCAAATCCCGCGGCCGATCGCGCCTCGGCTTACGGTTTGGAGCCTGTCGTTATCGACGGCAACGACGCGGACCTTGTTTATGCGGTCGCGTCTGCCGCCCTTGAGCAGGCTCGTAGCGGCGGCGGTCCCAGTCTTATCGAAGTACAGACATACCGACACGGTGGTCATTCACGCGCAGATCCGGGCAAATACCGTCCTGACGAAGAAGTGGCGGCGTGGATGGAACGTGACCCGATCACGATCTACCGCGCTCGCTTGCTTGCCGACGGGGTTGACGAATCGTCAATTGCTGAAATCGAGGCCGAGCAAGCGGCAAGAGTGGACAAAGCCGAACAGATGGCGCGCAACAGCGGGCCACCCCCGCTCGAGATCGCCGACACCGACCTCTGGGCAGATGGGAGCTCGGCATGGCGCTGTTGAGCTACAGAGAGGCCGTGTCCGCCGCCATCGCACAGGAAATGCGTCGCGACGAGTTGGTCGTTTTTCTCGGCGAGGATATTGCTGCGGCGGGCGGTGTGTTCAAGACGACTGAAGGTCTGCTGGATGAGTTCGGTCCGATGCGAGTACGCGACACACCTATTTCGGAGCAGGCGATCGTGGGTGCGACGATGGGTGCGGCAATGACTGGCCTCCGGCCGATCGCCGAGATCATGTTCTCGGACTTTTTCGCGGTTTGCTGGGATCTCGTCGTTAACCAGATTGCGAAGACGCGTTTTATGACCGACGGCCAGTGTTCGTTTCCACTCGTGATTCGTTGCGCAAACGGTGGTGGCGCCCGCTTCGGCGCGCAGCATTCACAGAGCGTCGAAAACTGGGCAATGGCGGTACCGGGACTCAAAGTCGTTGCACCGTCGTGCGCGGCAGACGTTAAAGGGCTGCTCGCCGCGGCGATTCGCGATCCAGACCCGGTTTTGTTCTTCGAGCAAAAGTCGCTTTACGGCACCAAGGACGACGTGCCGGACGGTGAGCATGTAGTGCCGCTCGGCAACGCCCGTGTCTTGCGCGAGGGCAGCGATGTGACCATTGTGGCGCTCGCCGCAATGGTGCCGCGCGCTATGAAAGCAGCACAGACACTGCAAGACGAACATAGCATTGCCGCTGAGGTCATCGATGTTCGTTCGCTCGTGCCACTCGATACAACGACGATTTTCACATCGGTGTCGAAAACAGCGCGACTTGTCACCGTTGAAGAAAATCCGCGTCTTTGCGGCTGGGGTGCAGAAGTGTCGTCGCTCGTTGCTGAAGAATTGTTTTGGGATCTTGAAGGCCCGATCGTACGAGTGACGACGCCACACGTGCCACTTCCGTCGGCCGATGCGCTCGAAGACGCGGTCCTACCCAGCGCTGACAGAATTGTAGCCAGCGTGTTGCAACTGGCTGATTAGGAAGGCCGAGTGAATGTATTGATGCCACAACTGGGCGAGACGGTGTCCGAAGGCACGATCGCTGCCTGGCACAAGAAAGCCGGGGATACCGTCGAGAAAGGTGACATGTTGCTCGATGTCGAAACCGACAAGGTCGCGACAGAGATTACGGCGCCCGGGTCCGGTGTGCTCAGAGACATTCTGATTGCGGAAGGCGAGACAGTGGACGTCGGAACCGTGCTCGCCGTTATCGCCGTCGAGGGCGAAGTTGTCGAGGCCGTGCGAGACAGCCCTGCTAAAGCCGACGCCGGGTCCGCGGCACCGAAATCCACGGGCGGCGGTCTACCAGCTAAATCGGGCGGCGACAGGATATCGCCGGCGGTCCGGCGATTGCTCAAGCAGCATGATCTCGATATCAAAAGCATTCCAGGCAGTGGCCGCGATGGCCGCGTCACACGCCAGGATGTGCTTGACCACGTCGACGGCGCAGCTTCGCCGGTAGCGAGTTCTAGTAGCGCGAACCGCTTTCCTTTTGATCGCGTCCGAAAAGTTACCGCGGAACACATGGTACGTTCGAAAGCTACGTCGCCGCATGTATTGCAGGCAATCGACGTTGATTTCCATGCCGTTGACCAGTCGCGGCTCGCAAAACGCGAATCATGGAAGTCTAAGCACGCTTACTCGCTGACCTACATGCCATACGTCGCCCGTGCGGTCTGTTTGGCGATTGCAGATTTTCCGAGGATTAACGCCAGCGTCGATAACGACGCACTCGTGTTGCACCCGGAAATTAATCTTGCAATCGCGATCGACCTAAACCACGAAGGCCTTGTTGCTGCCGTTCTGAAGAACGCGGCGGGCTTGTCTGTGTCCGAACTGGCAATAGCATTCAATGACCTGGCGACGCGGGCAAGATCAAATAAGCTCACGCCGGATGACCTGCGGGGTGGAACGTACACGTTATCCAACCCTGGGCCTTTTGGTACCTTATTTACGGCGCCGATCATCAATCAGCCGCAGGTTGCGATTTTGTCGATGGATGCGGTCAAGAAACGACCCCATGTCATCGAATCGGATGCGGGCGATTCGATCGAGATTCGGCCGATCGGAGTGTTGGCCCATTCATTCGATCATCGCGCGATTGATGGTGCATACTCGGCCGCGTACTTGCAGCAGTTGAAAACGATTCTCGAATCAAGCGATTGGGACAAAGAGTTTTGACCATGATCAGGCACAAAAGCCTCGCAATTTTGATAACAGGTCTTGCAGCCACGCAAGTTTTTGCGCAGGTAAATATCGACGCGATGATCAAACGCGGCGAAGAACTCTATCACGCCCCGGCATCGTGCACAGTGTGCCACTCCAAAACCGGCGAGGGGCTGATCGGTCCGGACATTACCTACGGGCCGACGCCGGCACAGATTTTTGAGCAGCTGCAGAACAATCCGCAGATGGCCGCATTGGCTCAGGAACTCAAAGCGAACAACGAAGATCTGATCGCGCTGTCTGTTTACATTCGAACGTTCGCCGACCTCGAGATTACCGAAAACATGACGGCCGACTTCAGGGCGAAGCTAGTTGCGGCGCGTGCCCGGATGGAAACCGATTTGATCTTTCCGAAGACCGAGCGCGACAAGGCGGTGGAGGAGATTCAAACCTGGGACTCGGTCATTGCTGACTGGCAACGCCGCTCCAAAGTAGGTCCGATCTTCAGCACTTACGAATCACGAGTGGTTGCGACATTTGATGCCGGTAAGCCGAAATTCAAACCGAAAAAAAATCACACTTATTTCTACGAGAATGTTGGCAATTCCGCCAATCTTTCGGTGCTGGAACCGGGCGCGACCAATGCCAAGTCATCGCAGGTTGTCGTCGGTGATGCCGAGTCGCGGAAAGTCATTGCAAGCTACGAGTTGCCCGTCAGTTTGCGTGCTGCTGTGCATACGACGGCGATGTCACCGGACGGAAAATATGTTTACATCGTCGGCTCCAAGCCAGACTCCGAGCCGACTAACCAGATTCGCGCACTCGACGCCCCGGCGACATTGATCAAAGTGGATGCGCTGACATTGCAGCCGGTAAGGCAGATGACAATGGGCGGCCGATTGCACCACGGCATGGTTTTTCGCGACCGATACGTGCTGCTGGATACATTTGCGCGGGATCCCGACGGTCTCGATGTGATGCTGTTAGATCCTGAGAGCGACAAGATCATTGGTGGCGTACGCGATGAGGACCTCGGCGGTTCCTCCTATACCGCGTACACCGACGACAAATACATCTACGTGCTGATGGAACCTGTCGGTTACGCGTCGCACCGATCGACCGGCATGCTCGGCGCAATAAATCTGTACAAGGGGAAGATCACGACGATGAAGCCATTCTGGGTCGCCAAGATTGATCCGGATAGCTGGGAAGTTGTTCGTGAGTATCCGTACCCGGGGTTCCGCGGTGACTGGATCGTGATCGACGCCAACAGTGAATTCATGTACGTGACGGCCGCCGGCACTTCAAACGTCAGTAAGATTAATCTGGAGTCGGGCGAGGTCGTCTGGGCCGCAGCCGCGGGCATCAGTCCCTACGGGGCCAGCCTCAACGCGGATGAGACGGAGATCTGGATTGCCAACAAAGGCGAGACTACCGGCCACTTCGGCCGCACGCTCTCTGTGCTCTCAGCCGATACCGGGCAGCAAATTGCCACGCTGTTCTCCGGTTACGAAGTCGATCACGTGCTGTTATCGCCGAACGGCAAGGAGATGTGGGCGACGAGCAACGGTGAAGGGCGCATCTACGTGTACGACACCGAAACTCGCGAGCAGATTTCGGTTATTGGGATGCCGCAAAACGGTGATCCGCATGGTCTCGTTTGGGTGCACTATGATGACACGCGCACACCGCGGGTTGTTCGCGATCAAGGTGGTTTTCGCGGTGGCATTAATCCGGCGTTGGGCATTGCCATTGATTACTGATCTACGGGTTTGCTTTGCGCTGTTTTTTGCGCTCGCGCCGCTTGCAGCGTGCGCCGACTCGCCCGAAGAAAGACAAAACAACTGCTTGCAAATCACCTTAACCGGAACACAAGGTGGGCCGCCGGCCGTCAATGGGCTTGCAGGTGCCGGTACGTTGGTGCAATACGGCCCAGTCGAAGATGACTGCGGTCAGGTGCTACTGCAGTTCGATGCGGGTCGGGGCACGACGGAACGACTTTCGCAACTCGGTATCACAGTAAATCAACTTGATGCGGTTTTCCTAACCCACGTGCACTCGGACCATACGGAAGGTCTCGCAGGACTGTTGCAGTTGCGCTGGCATTTTTTCGGCGATGCGCTTGACGTGGTTTGCAGCGCCGACGTGAGCAGCAACCGACCGCCACCCCAGCGCACGATGAGTTGCAGAAATCTTGTCGAACATACCGCGGACGCATTCATACATTCGGGTGAAATCGCGCAGCGGTATGCGGAGAACAACAAACGACATGCCGATGGTCCTGCCGGCATCGTCAACTTCGTATCCGTAGGGCTGCCATTGCCAAACGAACCGGGTAACGTTGTCTGGCAATCCGGAGACGTCAGGGTCAGTGCGATCGCAACCGCACACATCGCAGGTTCGCTGGCCTACCGCATCGATACGCCTGCCGGTAGCGTTGTCATCGGCGGCGACGCCGGTAATAGTAAGCCGTCACCACCGCGTGATTCTTCAACGGCCGAATCTGTAGAATCGCTCGCCCAAGGCGTCGACGTATTGGTGCACTCGGTCATTCACCCGGTCTTCGGACCCGGCGCCGGCAGCCGCTTTCCGGCGCCTGTTTACTATCGACAAAGCAACGCCGCCGATCTTGGTGCGCTCGCCGAGCGAGCCAAGGTCCGCCACCTGGTGCTGACGCACATGATCCCGACCCTCGATGCCGAATCCCACGGGCCGTTTGTTGTCCCCGGTGGGGCACTGCAGGCCGCTGATTTTGAAGCTGCCACCCGGTCCAGCGGCTACAGCGGCGAAATACATGTCGGGACAGATTTGCTGAGCATACGCGTGCCCTAACGAGGCTTACGCCTGCCCTAAGCAGGCTTGGATGGAGTCTAAGCTGTTGAAATCGCAAGCGTCTCCGATGCCGTTGTCCAGAAAAACGATAATTTAATGATTGCGATAATTCTAACGATTATCTATATTGTCGTTACTAAATATCGCAAATTCGTGATAGTCCAAAAATCGTTCGGGGGAGTCATGTTGAATCAAACGAAATTAGGCAGTTTTGGTCGCTGGCTGCTTGCGCATGCCGGCGTATTCGCAGTGGTTTCTGGTATTGCATTGCTCGCGCCGGCGCCGTCGGCAACGGCACAGAGTGCATCGCAGGGGCGTGAGACCACGCTTGAGGAAATCGTCGTTACATCACGGCGTTATGAAGAGTCCCTGCAGGATGCGCCCGTCGCCGTTGCTGTCATGTCGCAGGAGTTTATCCAAAACAACCGTATCGACAAAGCTGACAACATATTCAATTACACACCGGGCGCGACTTGGGAGTCATTCAGCAAGATGCAGCCGGTGGCATCGATGCGTGGCGTAATTGCGCCGACCCCGGGTAATGCGTCGAGTGAGTCGTCTATTCAAACGGTGATGGACAACATCGTCATCTCGAAGGACTTTATGAAGTCTCCGCCCATATTCGATCTCAATCGTGTTGAGGTGCTGCGCGGGCCGCAAGGTACCGCTTTCGGTCGCAACGCGTCGGTAGGCTTGATCCATCTCGTGACCAATCGACCGACGCAGGAAGCATCGACATCGTTGCAGGGAACGGTCGGCTCCGACGAGCGCTTCGAGTTCAAAGGTCACCTCAATCGGGCGTTGACCGATACCATGGCGTTCCGCATTGCGGTTAATCACACCGAGGAAGATGGCGAGATGGAATCCCGTTCGACCGGCGATGGCCTCAATGGTGAAGAAAACACCGCGGTCAGAGCTTCGCTGTTGCTGGAGCCGAGCGAAAACTTTAGCGCCTATTTGAAAGTCGAATACAGCGAAGATCGGGACGAGGCGCCGGTTCGGCACGGTTACCAGCAACCGGACGGCTCGGATTGCTCGATCCCGTTCGTAACCAGCCCGCCTTACCAGACGACCTACTTTGATGATTGTAATGATCCATTTAACGTGGAAATATCGCCAGAGGTCGTTGCAGGTTTCCCCGCTGCGGATTTTCATACGGATCGAGACATCCTGACGTTCGCCGCCGAACTCGTCTGGAACCTCAATAACGACTTAACGCTGACATCGATTACCGGATATATGGACGGCGACACCGACAGCCTCATGGACCTGGTTGGCACGCCCAATGATGTTAGCTGGCAGTCCGTCAAGAACGACGGTGACATGATCAGCACCGAACTGCGGCTCGACAACATCGCGAGTGGTAATTCGCTGCGCTGGTTGGCCGGCGTATATCTGCTCCAGGACGAGGAAACGCGCATGGAACAAAATCAGTTCCAGCAACGCGGTGCGCGCGGCGGGCCATTCGTTCCAACGACCCGGGAAACGGGCGGCACCAACGAGACGGACAGCTGGTCGATTTTTGGTGAAATCAGCTGGGACATCAGTGACCGGGCGACCATCACTTATGGTGGTCGCTTCGTGAACGATGACAAGGATTACCTCACCGGCGCTCGCGGCTGGGGCGTGGACAGGCAGCTTGTTGGCCTGCCGGGCGTAAGCATGCCATTTGAGGATGGCTCGCCACAGCTTTGTGACAATGTTGGGCCGCCAGAAGTGTGCGGCAGTGAATCGAACCCGGCGTTTTTTACGAATACTGTTTCTGATTCCTGGGACGACTATATTTCCAAGCTATCCATTGATTATGAGGTCCACGACAACCTGAATTTCTATGCCTTGTATTCCGAAGGCTTCAAGAGCGGCACGTTTCAGCCAGACGCGCTGAACTCCGCTCAAGCGCTCGTTGTCGTTGAACCCGAAACCTCGACGAACTGGGAGTTCGGTTTCAAAGGTGCCGGTGAGCGTTTCCAGTATGCGATTACTGGCTTTTACCTTGAAGTCGATGACGTGCAAACGATCAATCTGGTTCCTGCTGGTGGCGCCTTCGTCGGCCTGATCAGTAACGTGGGATCGGTGGAGACACTCGGGCTCGAGCTCGAGGGTACGTTCTTGGTGACCGATAATTTCCTGTTCAGCGCTAACGGCGCGTCACTGAATGCCGAAATGCGGGACACAAATGATCCATCTGACCCCACCTTGGATATCAGCGGGCAACGGCCAGCGGGTGCTCCGAAATGGACGTATAACCTGATCGGCGAGTACACGTTCCCGATGGCTAACGGCTCCAGCTTCATCGTGCGCGCGGATTATCGCGGCCGCAGCACTGTCTTCAACCAGACGTCGAGTCGCTTCACGAACCCGCCGCTACGCTTGCGCCCGAAAATCAACGATTGGGGTGCCCGCGTCAGCTGGGTGAATGCAAACGAAAACCTGACAATTTCCGCCTGGGGCAAGAACCTTCGCGAAGACTACGATATTGCGAACTTCGGTCCTCCGAGCCCCTGCTGCAGTACCTTTGCGGCAGCGTTCCGCGGCAAGCGCCAGTACGGTGTGACGGCAACCTATGACTTTTAGTAGTAATTAATACATTGCTTCAACGCGACAACAATGAACGGCAGCCGCGGCTGCCGTTTGTTTTTAGAGGCACGAACTGCGTGGCTGCCACGGAAGTAATATGTATCGCACTTGCCGCCGTCGCGTTCGCGCTTGCATCGGGCGGAGCTACTGCACGCGAGTCAGATGGAATCATTACGCTAGAGCCGGCGTCGCTACCGAAGCCATACAAGAACCGTTTCAGTCACGGCAAGATCATCCCGTCGAATGCGGAGTGGTTGTATACAGCTGGTCAGACCGGTGTCGATGTCGACGGGACGATCGGCGCGAACATCGAAGAGCAGGCCGAGTTGGCGATGCGCAATCTCTACAACATCGTCAAAGAAGCCGGCATGGACAGTACGGACGTCGTCAAAATGACGATCTACTATGTCGACCCGGCGCACTTGCCGATTATCGTTGCTGCGCGTAACAAATACTTCGGCGAGGATTTCCGGCCGGCAAGCACGGCTGTTGGCGTCAGCGCGTTGGCGCGACCACAGTATCTGGTCGAGGTGGAGCTGATCGCTGCGCGAATCCCGGCCGACTAAGGCTTCGCCCAATAGCCGTCGTCCCGTTTGCTATCGCTGACGGAGGCCGCGTCTTCAAAGCCAGGCGCCATTGAGGCCGACGTACCGGCCATGAAGCTGTGATGTTGAATGTTCAGCGTGCGTAACCAACGTTGCTGACCCATCGTCAACGCGATAAAGAAGCCAAGTTCCACAATTTCGGGCTCGCTGAAATGCTCATGCAGGCGCGCCCACAGCGCATCGTCGGTTTGTATATCCCACGTAATCGCTTCTGTGTAAGCGAGAGCGGCTTTTTGCCTCGCGTCATAGTTGTCCGATTTCTCGAAGTTCAGCAGGTCCATGTAGTCATCTTCGACCAGACCTTCACTGCGCCCTTTTTCGGAGCGCTGGTTGCCGCAGTATTCGCATTTCACCGAACGCGACACGTACACGCGACAAAGCTCTTTGAGCTTGTGTTCGACGACGCCCTCATGAAATGAATCTTTCCACACGGTAGCAAACGCTTTCATGATCGGTGGACGATGCGCGCGTATAGCCTGACTTTCCGGGCGCGGCGTGCCGAATTTTGCGCAGCGCTCGAGCTCCGCGATCATCTCCGGATCGTTAATAACGTCTTCGGCGACATAATTGATTCTTTGCTCCGCCATAGTTTTCTCCAGGGTGAGTCTCAAACTTCCACAATCGGTTTTGGCATCAAGCGTGATAGTCCGGCATAGAGGACAAACAGCACGAATAGCGCGATGCTCATCGATGTCCACACGGCATTGGGATTTGTGGGGTCAATAAAGGGTTGAACAAGGATCGGCGCCGAAAACTGCCCCAGAAACATTGCGGTCGTAACCAGGCCAACGCCGAATCCACGCCGTTTCGCCGAGACAATCGAAAGAATCCAGCTGCTGTGATTAGGCACGTACAGGCCGAAGCCAATGCCCGCGACACCCATGCCGAGCAAGGCGACGGCGTAACTCGGCGCCACAGCGACAACAAAGTAGCCGAGCGCCATCGACAAAAAGATGCACGCATATATTGCGACAAAGTTGAGTCGTCGCTTGAATCGGTAATAGGTCAGCGACGTGAGTGCGCCGACGGTGTTGCCGAGCGCGATCGCCGCACCCATCTCAAACGGTGTCGCTGCGAACGCGTTACGCAGGTAAAACGGCAGTTGCACGGGCGTGATAAAAAACAGGCCGGACGCCAGAAAGGCCGATATAAAGACGTAGGTCGCTGAGCCAATCGGGATTGCCGGCAGATGGTCGCTTTGCTTTGCTCGAGAGGCCCTCGTCCCTGGCAGGCTTTCGGCCAGCGCAATCAATCCACTTGGTAAAACGACGAACGCGAGCAAATAGCCTAGAAACGGCGTCTGCCAGCTGAAATTGGCGAGGTATCCGCCCAGCAGCATGAAAATTACGCCGCCGAATTTCATTGCCGAGCCCTGCCAGCCGATGACGCGATTACGTGCTGCGCCTTCATAATAGTCGCCGACCATGGCGACCGTTGCCGTCTTGATACCGGCGATCGACAGGCCGAGGATCGCTCGGCCGACGAACATGAAAAAGAAGCTATCGGCGAAATAACCGGACGTGCCACTGATACCGAATACCAGCAGAGACCAGTTCAACAACGATTTTCTGCCGAGGTTGTCACTAAGCCAGCCGACAATCGGTGCGCCGAGAATGATGAACAGCGCAGGGATTGATAGCAGAATGAACTTGACCAGGAACATGACGTTGGCGTCACCTGGCAGCACACTGATGGCGGTCAGAATTGCGCTTGCAAATGGCTCGCTTTGCGCATTTTCGGCGAACACTTTGGCGATCTCGGGCATCGCCGGTGACGCGAGCGGCGTGGCCAGCAACGCGAGCGCCGTCGAGGCCAGGATGACAAACAGGCCATGCGTGCTGAGCGCCCGATTGGCGTCGTTTTCAGCAAATTCTGGTGGCATCGCGAGGTTCCCGTATGGCCCGGCAACAGGCATCAAGGACGAGTGCTTGGCTTGATCGTGCAAACGATTGCATAGTGTGCCGTACCGGTGCATGGTGGTCAATTCGGCGCCGCTTGTCGGTGCCGATCGCATTTGCTTTACTGCTGACAAACGCTTGCAGGATGATCGCTAATGACGCCCAAGTTGAACGATCCGAAAATCGTCTCCCCCGAGGATATCGACCCGGGCCACAACTGGTCGCGAGCGCTGCGCTCACCGGGGTCGATGAACGTCGATTTCGAGGAGCGGATTAACTTCAGACGCCTCCATGACTATCGATTAGGCCGCTCTCGCATGGCGCTGCGGCAATCGGATCTCGGCTCGCTGCTGACGTTCGATAACAACAATATCCGCTACATAACGAGCACGGCGATCGGCGAATGGGCGCGCGATAAGATGTGCCGATTTGCGTTGCTGCCCGGTGACGGCGATCCGCACCTGTGGGATTTTGGCTCTGCCGCAGCACACCATCGGATCTATGCGCCATGGCTGAAGCCGTCGTGTTGTCATGCTGGCATGGTTGGACTGCGCGGTACCGTATCGCCGGAGTCGGGACTGATGGCACGCGCGGCGCAGGAGATAAAGGCGTTGCTTGAGGAAAACGGTGTTGCACATCTCCCCGTTGGCATTGATCTCGTCGAACCCGCGATGTTGTTCGAGCTGCAAAAGGCAGGACTCGAAATTCGCGATGGCCAGCAGACGATGCTCGATGCGCGGGAAATCAAAAGCATGGACGAAATCATGTTACTGAATATCGCAGCGTCGATGGTCGACGGCGTATACGACATGATTTTCGAGAAGTTACGACCGGGCGTAAAAGAGTCTCAAATTGTCGCAGACTCCAACAAGATGCTCTACGAACTGGGCTCGGACGACGTCGAGGCTATTAACGCCGTTGCAGGAGAACGCTGCAGCCCACATCCGCACAATTTCACCGATCGCATTATCCGCCCCGGTGATCAGGCGTTTTTCGACATTATTCAGGCTTACATGGGCTACCGCACTTGTTACTACCGCACTTTTAACGTGGGTCGTGCCACGGAACCCCAGCGAGACGCGTACAAAAAAGCGCGTGCATGGATGGACGCGGGTATCGAACTCGTCAGACCGGGCGTAGGAACCGATCAAATCGCCAAGGTGTTTCCGAAAGCGGAGGAGTTTGGATTCTCGAGCGAGATGGAGGCGTTCGCACTGCAATTCTGTCATGGACTAGGCGTCGCGCTGCACGAGCGTCCTATCGTCAGTCGCCTCGTTTCACTGGATAGTCCGCAAGAGATAAAAGAGGGCATGGTGTTCGCACTCGAAACATATTGCCCGGCCTCCGATGGATTCTCAGCGGCGAGGATTGAGGAGGAAGTCGTCGTAACGAACGATGGCTGCCGCGTGATTACGCTGTTCCCAGCAGAGGAGCTGCCCGTCGCCAATCCATACTAGCTTGAGGTAGAGGGCGCGGCGGTCGAGCCGCGGACGATGAGCTCAGGATCCAGGCGCACGGTCTTGCGCGGTGCCTTATCATCGCGAATCTCTTCTAACAACAGGTTTGCAGCCTGCACACCAAGTTGGTCGTGTTGAATATGTATTGATGTCAGCGGTGGTGACAGGCGATCGACAAAACGCATGTCATTGAATCCTGTCACCGAGACATCGTCAGGACAGGCCAGGCCGCATTCGGCAAGCGCGTCGTAGCAGCCGATTGCCAGCAAATCGTTGCTTGCAACGACGGCCGTGAATGCGCCCTCATGCCGCAAAATCCTGTTCATCCCGTCATGACCGGCCGCCTCGGTAAATGCGGCACAGTTGACGCAGATATCCGGGTCGAACGAAAACTGACCTTCCCGGCCCAAGCGCTCGAAAGTCCGGCGGCGATCGCGGCCGGTCGTTGTGTCCATCGGGCCGCCAAGAAAAGCAATCCGACGGTGACCCAGTTCGGTGAGGTGAGACACCGCGAGTTCGATGCCGAGATCGTCATTGTTGATGACCTCAGTAACGTCATGGGCGTCGACGGTACGATTCACCAGGACGACGGGTAGATCCTCTGCCACACACGCGCTGACGACCGGGTCATCGATGTGGGCTGTCGCCAAAATCAATCCATCGATACTGCGTGCCTTAAGCGAGTCAAATATCGCACGTTCGCTGCGCTGGCTATTATCCGAGTCCGCAAGAATCGCGATGTAGCCTTCGGCACCGAGTGCGCGTTCGATACCGCGAACGACGGGGGGAAAAACAGGATTACTCAAATCGGGAATGATGACGCCAACGGTGAATGACTTGCCGGTACGCAGTCCTGATGCGAGCGAGCTTCGAGCGTAACCCATCTGGTCGGCAATCTTTTGCACCCGATCCGCAACATCCATGGATACCATTGAACGGGTAGTGGGATTCAGTACGCGCGATACGGTTGACGGATGCACTTTGGCTCGCGCTGCAACGTCTTTTATGTTGATCTTCTGTTTACTCACAGTACATCCGCGATCAATTTTATTTCCATCAGGCAGAACACGACCAGGAGAATCTTGTTGAAAGCTTCAAGCGATATCGTATCCGCTAGACTGATGCCAACGCGAGTGAAGATTAACGTCGGTACGAGCGCTATCAGGCTCAACTGCAGGCGTTCAAGCGTAAGCAAATTCGTAGATAGCGCAGCGGTCATTTGTGCGCTTGAAAATAGCAAGAATGTGAACGCGACAAGAAGCGCGTAAGCGGGGGCTTCGAGTGAACGCCCATGGTAGTAAGGCGCAACGACCTGCGCTGAAATGCCGGTAGTGCCCTGAGATGTGCCGGCGATTAGCCCGACCAAATATCCCAGGCGGCCGTGGCCATGAAAAATTCTGGCATGCCGATTACCGAAAAAGAACTGCACCAAGTACACGGCAAGCCAGCTTGCCAGCAGGATCTTGAGCCAACGGTCACTGATCGCGTGTAGTAGCAATGTACCTACTAATCCGCCAACAAACCCGCCTGCCAGGAACGGTACGTGCTTCTTTAGCTGGCCCCAATGAAGCCGTCGGTTGGCAACGACCCACAGATTAGAGGCGATGCCCGGAATGATCATCAGAATCACCGCCTCCTGTACGGAGCTGAGCATGGCCAGCGCAGGCACGGCGAACAGCGGCAGGCCCAGTCCGGTGATGCCCTTTAACAGCGCACCAACGGAGATCGCAATCAATATGGCCAGCAGCAGCCCGCCATTGATCGAGGTCAGGTCCATTCGAGCTCTTGTTTCAACACCGAATCGCCCTATAATTCCATGCGTTATGCAAACGATTGCATCAGCCTACTACAATGCCCGCAGGCGGCAAATGGGGAATCGGGAATCGCAATGGGACAAATAAACGGCAGGCACAAGATTGCTTGGATCGGGACAGGACGCATGGGCTACGCAATGGCCAAGCGCTTGCTGGAAGCGGGCTGCGACATGGCTGTTTACAACCGTACGCGTGCCAAGGCCGAGCCGCTAGCGGAGCTCGGGGCAACGATCGTCGATCGACCCGCGGAACTTGCGACAAGAGACATCATCTTTACGATGGTCTCGGGGCCGGCCGACCTGAAGCAAGTTATTTGCGGTGAAGACGGCGTCCTTAGTACATCGGTGACACCGCAGTTGCTGGTTGATTGCTCTAGCGTGTCGGAGGAAGGCTCAAACGAGGTGCGGTCGGCGCTCGCGGAACGCGACGCCGCAATGCTCTCGTCGCCGGTTAGCGGCAATGCCAAGGTCGTTGCGGCCGGGCGGCTGACGCTCGTCACGTCAGGTCCAGCTGCCGCGTTCGATATTGCGAGACCGTATCTCGAGGCTATCGGCGAAGGCGTTACGTATGTCGGCGAAGGCGAACTCGCACGGATGGTGAAAATATGCCACAACGTCTTGCTTGGCGTCGTGACTCAGAGTCTCGCCGAGATCGCTGTCCTAGCCGAAAAAGGTGGTGTACCACGGCACGCGTTGCTCGAATTTATCAATGATAGCGTGATGGGGTCTGTATTTACGCGCTACAAGACACCGGCATTCGTCAATCTCGACTGGGCACCGACGTTTACGCCAATGCTATTGCGGAAGGACATGGACCTGGGACTGGCGGCGGGAGAACGGCTTGGTGTGCCGATGCCAGTTGCAAAGACGACGCGCGATAGGGTGCAGCAATCAATAGACGCCGGGCACACGGACTGCGATTTCGGTATTTTGCTCGAAGAACAGGCCAAAGCGTCAGGGATGGACTTACAATCGGAAAATATGGACGTGAGTGACGGCCTGCATTAGAACAAAACAGCACTTATAAGAGGTCAGCATAATGAAGCGCAGAGAATTCATGCAGACGACTGCATCGGTCGCTGGTCTGTCGTTCGTCAGTTGCGGCCTGGGCGCTCTGGCGGCTTGTACCGAGAATTCGCAAGCCAGCGGCCGTCGCCGCGTCGTTGTCAACGGCAAACAAATGCGCACCGTGGATATTCACTGTCACAGTTATGTGCACGATGTCTGGCCACTTGTGGAGAGTCACGAAGATCTCGGCTACCTGTTGCCGGTGGTCAACACGGCGCCGCTCAAGAACAAACTCGATATTTACAATGTCGACTTTCGTTTGCAGCAGATGGATGAGCAGGGAATTGACGTTCAGGCTGTCAGCCTGCATGTCGGTCAATACCACCATTGGGCCGATCGCGACTTGGCCGCCGAGATCATCAGCATTCAAAACGGCAAGATTGCCGAACTGTGCGCCGCGCATCCCGAGCGATTCGTCGGTCTGGGTGCCGTCGCGCTGCAGCATCCGGATCTCGCAGTCGAGCAGATGCGACATGCAATCAGCGAATATGACATGCGCGGCTTTATGATCACCGGTTCAGTCAACGGCGAAGAATTATCCAACCCGAAATTTCATCCGTTTTTGGGGGCGGCTGAAGAGCTTGGTACAGTGATTTTCATCCACCCGCGGAATTTTCCCGCTGGGCAGTCGCGCCTCGAGGGCAATGGCAAGCTCGACAATGTCATCGGCAATCCGCTGGAGACGACGGTTGCGCTGTCACACCTGATTTTTGACGGGACCCTCGACAAGTACCCGGGCCTGAAGATTTGTGCCGCACACGGCGGCGGTTACCTACCGTCATACATTGGTCGTTCCGATCACTGTGTCGAAAACTGGCCGGATGCGTGCAAACCTGTTGATAAACTGCCCAGTGCGTACCTCAAGCAGCTGTATTTCGATTCACTCGTCTATTCGACGGAGAATCTGCGCCACTTAATTCGCACCGTCGGTGCGGACCGCATCGTGATTGGCACGGACTTTCCGTTCAACATGAGCAACAAAGACTCGGTTGATCATCTGATGTCAGTGTCGGATCTGAGCGCCGCGGAGCAGGAGGCAATCCTGGGCGGGACCGCGGCACAGCTGCTTGGCATTGTCTGAGTTCATTTCGTATGGCCATCATATTCACATTGAATGGCAAGAGCGTTAGCGTCGACGTTGATGCGCAGACAGCGCTGCTCGAGGTACTGCGAAACGATATCGAACTGAATGGGCCGAAATTCGGTTGCGGTCTGGCCCAGTGTGGCGCTTGTGCGGTGTTACTAGACGGCCGTTCGGTGCGATCTTGCGTCCTTCCGGTCAGTGCGGCGGCGGGCAAGAGTGTGACGACACTCGAAGGTCTGGGCAACGCATCGGACCCGCATCCATTGCAGTCCGCGTTCATCGAGGAACAGGCCCTGCAGTGCGGTTATTGCACGAGCGGCATCATCGTTACGGCTGCAGCGTTGCTGGCGAAGAATGCGTCACCCGCCGAGGAGGATGTGAAAAAGGAGCTGTCGGGGCACCTTTGCCGTTGCGGCGCGCAGGCGCGCATGATTCGGGCCGTGATGAGGGCAGCCGCGCAGCTCGAGGGCAGCGAGTCATGACGGTCACGCGCCGGGAATTTCTACAGGCATCGGGTGTGCTCGTTGTTTGCTTTGCGTTGCCGGGCTGCACGAGGGAAACGACCGCGGGCAAAGCAGGATATGCGCGGCTCGGCAACCGTCTGCGTATAAACGCAAATGGCACTGTCGAGTTAATGCTCGGCAAAGTTGAATTTGGTCAAGGCATTGGTACCGCCCTGGCGCAGATGGTTGCCGAAGAACTGGATATCGATTTCGGGCGGGTCCATCTGTCGTCGGTCGATACGGATCGCTCACCCGACGAGTCGTACACGTTCAGCAGTATTTCGATTCAACAGAGTGGCCCGCCCACCCGACGCGCGGCGGCGCAGGCAAGGGGCTTACTATTGACCAGGGCCGCGGAAAGGCTCGATCAACCGGTCGATACGCTGCGTGTCGTAGATGGTGAGGTACTTACGGGCAATGTCGCCACGAACCTGAATTACTGGCGGCTTATCGGCGATGAGGAGATCACAATCGATCTGACCGAACAAGTCATGCTCAAGTCGGTGAGCGACTACTCGATCGTCGGAAGGTCCTTGGAACGCATCGACATACCCGGAAAGGTTTTCGGAGACGCCAGTTTCTTACAAGATTTGCGTTTGCCGAACATGGTTCACGCACGTGTCGTGCGACCAGCCGCAGAGCGGGCGAGCGTCAAAACGATCGATACGGCAAAAATAGAAAAGCTCCCGGGCGTACTTAGCGTCGTCCGAGACGGCAACTTCATCGCGGTCATTGCCGAACGCGAAGGTCAGGCGCGCCGCGCCGCCAATCTGTTACGCGAGACAATTTCGTGGGTACTGCCGTCGGATTTGCCAGACAGCGACAAGATCTACCAGTGGCTCAGGAATGCCGAGTCGCGGGAAGAGCCCGTCGCAAGCCGATCGTCCGAATCTGATGTGGGGTCGACGACGACCGTAAAAGCAAGCTATCAGCGGCCCTTTCAAGCGCATGCCTCAATATCGCCGTCGGCGGCAATTGCGTTGTACGACAACGGTAAGCTGACCGTGTGGAGCCACGCGCAGGGGATGTACCCGTTGCGCGGCGCGATCGCGCAGGTGCTTGGCATGGATATAGAGAACATACGCTGTGTGCACTGCGAGGCGTCCGGATGTTATGGGCATAATGGTGCCGACGATGCGGCGTGTGACGCTGCGGCGCTGGCGGTAAAATTTCCAGGGCGGCCCGTTCGCCTGCAATGGGAGCGCAGGGATGAAATGACCTGGGAACCGTACGGATCTGCGATGCACATCGAGATCAGTGCCGATGTCGACGAGACGGGAACGGTAAGGGCCTGGGACTACGATTTGTGGAGTTGTCCGCACTCGAGTCGACCAAGAAACGCCGAACAGTCGGGCAACCTAATCTACGCACAGCATCGGGCAGCTCCAGCGGAACTGCCCCCGCCGCAATCGATCCCACAGCCGAACGGTGGTGCGGACCGGAATGCAGTGCCGTTGTATACATTCGACAACATGGACGTGGTCAAGCACCTAGTCACCGACAGGCCGATGCGAGTATCGGCGCTGCGCGGACTAGGCGCATACGCCAATGTTTTCGCAATCGAATCATTCATGGATGAATTGGCAGCGCGGAGTCAGGAAGATGCGATAGCGTATCGCCTAAGACATCTCGACGACGAGCGGGCCATCGCCGTGCTCAAAAGGCTAATGGACGTCAGTGCCTGGTCGCGACGGCCGCCTGCGGGATCCGGGGAGGGTTGGGGCATTGGCTTCGCACGCTTCAAGAACCGCTCCGCCTGGGTTGGCGTTGTTATGCGGGTCATTGTAAAAAACGGCAACATCAGCTTGCAGCATGCGAGTGCGGTTTGCGACGCTGGATTGATCATCAATCCTGATGGCGCGGGTGCCCAAATCGAGGGCGGCATCGTGCAGTCGGCAAGCTGGACGCTGAAAGAGCAGATTCGCTTCGACAATGATCGCAAGCAAAGTGTGGACTGGGTGAGTTACCCGATCCTAGGTTTCGATGAAACTCCGACGATCACGGTTGACTTCATGGAACGCAGCAATCAACCGTCCCTTGGTATTGGCGAGGCCGCGCAGGGACCCACAGCTGCCGCTATCGCCAACGCGCTATACCACGCGACCGGCCAGCGTCAACGCCGATTGCCGTTGTCAGCGTAGTTAGCTAAGCCACATGCGGTACTCGACTTTGAATCGAATGATACAAAGTAGCGACGCTTAGTCTCGCGTGACAGTCGCGAAGTTAGCGGGCGTTCCGTAGTCGGCGCCGTCATAAATTTCGCTCAGGCGGGTACCTTTATAGAACGTCTTGGCGTACGCAGGCCGTGACTGGACGCGCTCAATCCATTCACACACACGTGGCAGATCGTTCCAGGTATCCCCAAGGCCGAGGTCGTTCATTCGATCCAGGGTTGGGGCAATGCAATAATCGGCAAGCGTTAATGTGTCACCCATCAACCATGGTCCGCCGGAGTCTGCGAGACCTTTTTCCATACGCTCGACGGTCTGCCGCAATCGATCGAGGGCCGCGTTTGTCTCGCGCTCGTCGAATCCGGCTTCTTTTCGCATCTTCTTATAGAACTGCTTGCGGATCGGGTGCTTGTCGACGAAATTATCAAACTCTTCCTGGGACAACTTATCGAAGCGTTTGCTCAGATACTGGTTGAAGGATGGCACCCTTACAGCCGGCGTTGGCACCTCTTCGAAGTAACGCATCCACTTGCGCATCTGTGCTCGCATGACCGGATCGGCGGGTGTTAGCGAATTTGCGGGAAATACTTCATCCAGATATTCCATGATCACGGAGGAATCGATGATCACTGCGTCGTCATGGAGCAATGTCGGCACCACGCCGTTTGGATTCAAATTGAGATACCAGTCCGTCAAATGCTCGCGTTTGGCCGAGTCGAGCGGTCGGTCCAGAAACTCCAGCCCCTTCTCCCAAAGCGTCAGGCGGACTTTCTGGCTACAGGTCGATTGCGGAAAGTTATACAGCTTGAGCATAGCCGGTTCGTCACGTGAGGAAGGACTGCAGAGTACTATCTAGCGCCAAGAATTGCGGGTTTAAATATTCGGCTACTGGTAGGACCGTGGATCTTGGAGTAAGTTGATGTATATGATTTCACGACGCGGATTCATACAATTAAGCGCCGCGGCAAGCATCGCCGGATGCATGCCATTGAATGGTGCGCAGAATCGCCTGCCGACCCGACTGATTCCCGGAACGAACGAGGCTCTGCCGATCATTGGTCTCGGAAATTCGTCTGTGTTCCGCGAGAACAATCTCGATCCGACGCGTCGATTGATCGATATTCTCATGGAGCACGGCGGCGCCTATGTCGATTGTGGTGGATCTTCCAGATTCTCAGTCGCCCGGGTGGTCGGCGAACGAAACGCTATGGACGATACCTTCCTGGGCATGTACTTCGATCTGGATAACGAAGTCGCGGCGCGGAAAATCATCACGGAATTGCGAGATATACAGGGCGCGACATCGCTTGATCTTATTCAAACACGAATGATTCAAGGCATCGCTACACACGGAGACATCCTTCGCCGCTGGAAGGATGACGGTCTTACGCGTTACATCGGGATCGCGCGTTCGGGAAAGCAGTTCTACGCGCCAATGATGAAGTTGATGGAGGCGCGGAGCATCGACTTCATCCAGGTAAATTACTCAATGCTCGAGCCCGAGGCCGAGGAGCGGTTATTGCCTTTGGCGATGGATAAAGGAATCGCGATTGTTATCAACCGGCCATTCATCAATGGCGAGTATTTCTCGGTCGTCAGAGGCCATGAACTACCGGCATGGGCGGACGAGTTCGACTGCGCCAGTTGGGCACAGTTTTCACTGAAGTTCATCCTGTCGCATCCCGCAGTGAACTGTGTTCTGACCGAGACATCCAATCCGACGCATGCGGTGGATAATTTAGGCGCCGGATTTGGCCGTCTGCCAGATGAGAAGACTCGACAGCGCATGCGCACGCATCTCTTAAACCTATGAGCGTTTCCCGATTGCCAGCCACGTCGTCGGATGCCTATTTCCGCAACCTGCTTGAGTTAGCTCCTGATTCTATGGTGATCGTAGACGGCGATGGCCGCATCGCGATCGTCAACGCACAGGCAGAGAAGATGTTCGGCTACAAGCGTGACGAAATGCGCGGCCGGCACGTGGAATTGTTGCTGCCCGAACGATTGCATGCACAGCATGTACGGCACCGCAGCGCGTACGACCGCGACCCTCGGGTGCGGCCGATGGGCAGCAGTATGACGCTCGCAGCGGTGCGCAAAGATGGCAGCGAATTCCCGGTCGAAATTAGCCTAAGTCCGGTCGAGACGCCTGATGGCACGTTTGTTTCAAGCGTCATTCGTGACGTCACAGAACGCAAGCGACTGGAACGTGAAATCAATGCCGCGAGGCAGGCGGCCGAGCGCGCCAACAACGCCAACAGCGCGTTTCTCGCTGCGGCCAGCCACGACCTGCGGCAGCCTGTTCAGGCACTGAGTCTGTTGAACGGCGCCTTGCGGCGCACGGTTACGGATGAGCGGGCGCTGGATTTGATAGAAAGCCAAGAGCGTTCACTTACGGCGATGACCAATCTCCTTAACTCACTTTTGGATATCAGCCGCCTGGATGCCGGCGCAATAACGCCGGAACTCGAAGACTTTCCGATGCAACGCTTGATGGATCGCTTGTCTGCCGAATTCGGTCGTCAGGCCCAACACAAGGGTCTTAAATTTACCGCGAATAGTTGCGATTCGATTGTGCGCAGCGACCCGAATCTGCTTGCGGAAATCATTCAAAATCTGGTTTCGAACGCGGTACGTTACACTGAGAAGGGCGGCATACGCCTCGACTGCGAGGAAGTCGAAGGACGCTGTCGCGTTCGCGTGTCCGACACAGGAATTGGTATCGAGCCGGATCGTTTCGACGATATCTTTCGAGAATTCGTGCAGTGCAACTCCGCTGGTGCCACCAACGAGGGCTTCGGGCTCGGACTGGCGATCGTGCGCAGGCTTGCCGATCTACTTGCCCATGAGATTGACGTGTCCTCGGATCCGGGCAAAGGCTCGGAGTTTACTGTGACGATTCCCATCATTAACGGGCGGACTGCGACCGACGACGATAAACAATCAGTCCGACGGCAAAACCGGCAGCGCGCGTCCGGCCTTATCGTATTGATCGAGGATGATGTCAACGTCGCAAATGCTTGGGAGCTGTTGCTTGAGGCAGAGGGATACAGAGTGGCGACAGCGTCCACTGCGGGAGAGGCCAAGGTGTTGGTGCGTCATCTCGATATCGCGCCTCGGCTGTTGATCTCGGATTTCCACCTGCTTGACGGTTCGACCGGTGTCGAGGCCGTCGCGGCCATTCGCAAACACTTCGATCGAATGATTCCCGCCTTCGTTGTTAGTGGCGACACGTCGAAGATTGTCAAGGAGGCGCGGCTGCTCGACAACTGCACGTTGATGAGCAAACCAATCGATACGGATCGTCTGCTCGAAGCGGCAAGTACGGCGACGGAGACGGGATTGGTACCGGCGGATTGACCGACGTGTTCCCCCGATCCGGCGTGTTAATTACGGCTGGACTGAGGATGCATAGCTGCTCATCGGAAGTAAAGCGCAGCGCAGCGAGCCATGACGATGAGTAGCTATGCGTCCTCAGTACGGGAGTTGGTCCTTATTACGCTAGCCAGCTCGCCGGCGATCGCGTGATAGCAACGCCGACTACAAAAGTAAAAGCCAGAAGCGCGCCGATGAATGCGATAAACCTGATGCTCTGCGTTCGGCCTCGACGCAAAGCAATCATGCCGAGCAAAATGTAGGCAATCAGACCGACAAACTTTGCGACCAGCCAGCTCTGTGACAGCGGGTTCAGCGACAGCAACACCAGCATTGCCACGCCAGACAGCAAAAACACGCTGTCGATGATGTGCGGTGCAATACGCGTGATTCTATGCGCCAGCAGTGTGGACGACATCATCATCCAATAGCCACGCAAAGCAAATCCGGCAATCGTCAGGACCGCGCATGCAACGTGCACGAGTTTTAAGGCTGAATACATGCTACGGAGGAACCGGCGCCCGATAGGTGAAGCTACTTATAGTTTTTGAGCCTGTCTTTGGCAAGCTTGTGTCCGTCGGCAAGCATACGTGAGGCGGGTGACAGCATGTCCCGATATAGGGGTCTTCTTTGCAGGCCCGCTGCAAGCTCCGCGGCGGGTTTTTTATTCCTTCTGGCATCAGGAACTGCAGGGGCAGAGGGTTCCGCGGCGCCAGAAGAAGCCATCGATCTTGTTGACTTCGATCAGATTATCGTCGTCGCGCACAAAGACGAGCGCTCGATTCGTGAGGTTGCCGCAAATGTCACCGTCCTGTCTCAGGATCGGCTGAAGGATCAGCTCGCGGCATCGATTAGTGACGTGTTCCGCCATGTGCCGGGCATCGACTACGAAGCGGCCGGAACTCGGTTCGGCGCCGAAGGCATCAGTATTCGGGGGATCGGCGGCAATCGCGTCGCGATTCTCGTCGACGGTGTGCCGCTATCAGACCAGTTTGATGTCGGTAGTTTTTCGAATGCCACACGCGACTTTCTGGATACCGGCCTTATTCGCGACATTGAAGTGTTGCACGGTCCGGCATCGGCCCTGTATGGCAGTGCCGCAATCGGTGGAGTTGTCTCAGTCAGAACACCCGACCCTGCGGATATCGCGGGCAGCGATGATGTCGGCGGAGATGTGCTCGCAACCTGGCGCGGCAGTGACCAAAGCGCGCACGGACAGGCAACATTCGCATTGAATGGCCCGTCAGCCGGTTTTATGGTCGGCGCGAGTCGACGTGAGGGTCAGGAGTCGGATGCTGCAGCAGCGCCTTCGGGTGTCGATACCAATGACTATGTTCGGCAGTCTGCGCTAGCAAAGCTTGTCGGCGACGATTCCTGGGGCAACACTTGGCGAGCGAGCTTTATCCATCAGGATGCCGACACGAGATCCGACCTAAATTCGATGCTCGGCCAGGGACGCTTTCGCTCCACCACGGCGCTCGAAGGCGACGATTCCTATCAAATGAATCTTGTCAACCTCGCCTGGGAGTTCGACTCGGCCGAGTCCTGGGTAGATTCCGGCGTCGTTCGCGCATTCTATGAGACCGCGTCAGTCGAACAAGCAACACTCGACGAACGCGCCAATGCCAGGACGCCGGTGTCAATCAATCGATACTTCGGCTTCGATCAGAGGATACGTGGCCTTGATATCAACCTTTGGAAGGACTTTGTCGGGGACCGCATCTCTCATCGGTTCGGATTTGGCGTCGAGTACCACGATCGACGCACGGAGGAATTCCGTGACGGGTTATCGACCGATTTGTCCAACGGCCAACAGACGAACGTGCTGTTGGGAGAGGAGTTTCCGCTCAGAGATTTTCCGATCAGTGAGACGACCGAGGCCGCAGCCTACGTAGAAGACACGATCAGCATTGGTGACTGGACATTGATCGCGGCACTGCGTGCCGACCGTTTCGAGCTTTCGCCAGAACAAGATCCCATGTATCTCGAAGACTATCCGTTCGCAGAGTTGGTATCGCTGGAGGAGTCCGACGTGTCACCGAAGCTCGGTCTGATCTGGAACGCGACGCCCGGGATCGATGTCTATGCGCAGTATTCACACGGCTTTCGTGCGCCGCCGTATGCAGACGCCAATATTGGACTCGAAATTCCTTTTTTCAATTATCGGGCGATTCCAAATCCAGACCTGAAATCCGAGTCTTCCGACGGCTTTGATCTTGGCATTCGCCTGATGAGCGTCAATTCAAGCGCACGGCTGTCGCTGTTTCATACGCGCTATGAAGACTTCATCGAGTCGAAAATTCGACTCGGCGAGGATCCGGTAACAGGTCGCATATTGTTTCAATCGCAGAATATTCGGGCGACGACGATTGCAGGCGCTGAGGGCGCGTACGCCGTTAGGTTTGGTGGCTTGCATGGCAACCGACGAGCATTCGGTTTCGACATCGCAGCCTATTACGCACGCGGTGAAAACGACGACACCGGTGAGGCGTTGAACTCCGTCGGACCAGCCCAAGCTGTTGTCGGCCTTAGCTGGTTCTCGATGGACGAACGAGCCCAGGTGCGTGTAATCGCAACCCTGACGGACGCATGGGACGATCGCGACGAGACGCGTGGCGATCTGTTCAAACCGCCGGGCCATACGGTGTTCGACCTCTACTTTTCGCAGAGTTTGGGCCGCAACACTCGTGTGCGAGCAGGCCTGCACAACCTGACGGACCGAACTTACTGGCAATGGTCCGAAGTGCGCGGCCTGTCAGACGACGATCCAATTATTCCGTATCTATCCCAAGCTGGCCGCAGCGCGTCGGTCAGCCTGAACATTATGTGGTAGGGAGCCGAGGAGGGCATACCATGCAAAATAAAACGACAACTTTAGTATCCATCTTTCTAATTGGCCTCCTTGGCGCGGGCTGCGGACAGCGCGACAGCGGGACGGCATCCACGGGAGCCGATGACACAATCGTGCATACGGCGGAAGTCGCAGCGGCGGGCAAAGACGAGCTGATTGCCCGCGGCGAAAAAGTGTATCTCGCCAACTGCGCCGCGTGTCATCAGCCCAATGGCAAAGGCCTTACGGGCGCATTCCCGCCGCTTGCCGGCTCGGATTATCTGCAGGGTGACCGCAGAGACGTGCTTGGAGCCGCGATGTTCGGTTTGTCCGGCCCGATTACGGTCAACGGTGTCGAATACAACGGCGTCATGCCGAGTCTAGGGCACCTGCCCGACGACGATCTTGCGGCGGCATTGACCTACGTGTTGTCATCCTGGGGCAATGATGGCGCAGCGGTCAGTGTTGCGGAAGTTGCGGCGCTGCGTGTCGAACTCGGCCAGCAAGATCGCGCCGCCGGCGAACGACATAAGGGTGCCACCGAGGGCGAACTAAAGTATCGAGGCGCACCTTCTGCGATCGCGGGTGACGATACGCGTCAGGTCATGAGTGCCGAAGGCCCGGTCTTGAGCGAAGCTGAATTCCAGGTTGCAACGCAAGTGTATTTCGAGCGTTGCGCGGGCTGCCACGGCGTACTGCGCAAAGGGGCGACCGGCAAAGCACTGACGCCTGACATCACTCGCGAAAAAGGCACCGAGTATCTAAAGGCCTTGATCAACTACGGCTCGCCCGCCGGCATGCCGAATTGGGGCACATCCGGCGAGATGTCAGCGGAACAAATCGACATCATGGCGCGTTTTCTGCAACAGGAACCGCCAGCACCGCCTGAATATGGAA
>Ga0224508_10000071_pt1 | contig 114701 bp, 100 predicted proteins | sample SF_Jan12_sed_USG_4_FD_170157 | JGI IMG/M metagenome (GOLD analysis project Ga0224508, IMG submission 170157) | Sediment microbial communities from San Francisco Bay, California, United States - SF_Jan12_sed_USGS_21 | ecosystem: Environmental > Aquatic > Marine > Sediment | place: USA... | reverse complement strand
GTCCCGGGCACGAAGCTCGATGGTGCACGGACCTGGGGGAAGGTCCATGAAGCCCTGCCAGATTTCGGCCTGGCCATCGATGGCCGGGTCGCCGTAGATGGCGAGGGGGTTGGTGCGGCCGTCCTGGACTTCGAGGTTACCGTTGAGGGTCACTTCGTCCGGGAAGCTGGCGTTGTTATCGAGGAATGTGTCGGAGTTTCCGGCACAATCGATCGTGTACTCCACATCCTGAATGTCGATGAGCGCCGGGGCTGACGACCCAGCGTCGTACCCATTGGGTACAATGACATTCAGCTCTGTGTTGCCCGCGGCTCCGTCGTCGACACTCGAGCACGCTGCTGTGAGCTGCAAGACGAGCGAAAGGAGCACCACTGGTGCTTGGCGCGTCGACGGGAAACGGGGCATGCGAGACTCCGGACTTCTAGCGGGGTTCGCCCGCAATAATCAAGAACAAAACGTCATTTGTTGCGCATCAACAGCTGCGTTTCTGTGAGGAGGCTCACCATTGCAACAAGACCCAACGCGGTCCTATCCATTGGCTTCTCCTTTAATCGGTCACGAGGCCGCACTAGGCGCGGCAGCCGGCTCGAAGGCAGAACGTACACGATCTGCAGCCGCCGCGACCTGGTCGTCGTTACTAGGTCGTCACTGTCGCTGTCACTGGCACTGGCACTGCCTAGATAAATCCCCCAGTCACTGACCCACTCCCCCGAACCTCCTCCGGCGTCCCCGAAGCAACCACCCTTCCCCCGTCCGGCCCCGACCCCGGTCCGAGGTCGAGCACGAAGTCGGCGTTCCGAATCACATCGAGCTGATGCTCGACGGCGAGGACCGTGTGGCCGCCTTCGACGAGCTGATGGAGGATGCCGATCAGCTGCTCGACGTCGACGAAGTGCAGGCCTCGCGTGGGTTCGTCGAAGATGTAAAGCGTCGGCTTGCGGGCGGGCTGCGCGAGGTCGCGGGCGAGCTTGACGCGTTGGGCCTCGCCGCTACTCAGAGTGGTCGAGCGACGGCCGAGCTCGAGGTAGCCTAGGCCGACGCGGCGCAGGGCTTCGAGCCGCGAGCGCACCGCGGGCACCGCCTCGAACAAGGTGAACGCCTCTTCGACTGGCAACGACAGCACCTCGGCAATGCTCAAGCCGCGATAACAAATCTGCAGCGTCTCGTCGTTGTATCGGCTGCCCCCGCAAATCTCGCACTCGACTTCCGCGTCGGGCAGCAGCTGCATCGCGATTCGCTGCACGCCTTCGCCCTTGCACGCCTCGCAGCGGCCGCCCTTGACGTTGAAGCTGAAACGCCCGGCGCGATAGCCCCGTGCACGCGCCTCGGGGAGGCCGGCGAAGAGCTCGCGTAGCGGCCCGAGCAAGCCGAGATACGTCGCTGGGTTGGAGCGGGCGCTGCGTCCAATCGGTGTGGCGTCGACAAAGGACACGCGCTCGAGCCCCTGGCCTCCATCGATCGACACGCCCGGCGGAACCTCTGCTTGAAGTCCAAGCTTCGCTCGAGCGGCGGGCAGCAACGCATCGACGATCAGCGAGCTCTTGCCGCTTCCACTGACCCCCGTGACACAGCAAAACGCACGCAGCGGAAACTCCGCGCGAACGTCGCGCAGGTTGTGGAGCGACGCGACCCGGACGCCAAGCAAGCCCACACCGGTGCGCCGTTGCGAAGGCACTTCCACGGTGCGGCGCCCCGACAGATACGCACCTGTGAGGGAGTCGTCGTTGTCGATGATCTCTGCGACGCTACCTTCGGCGACCAGCTCACCCCCAAGCTCGCCCGCGCCGGGCCCCATCTCGACCATGTGCTCGGCGGCGCGCATCGTTTGCTCGTCGTGCTCGACCACCACCAAGGTGTTCCCAAGGTCACGAAGATCCCCAAGCGTCCCCAAGAGCTGGGTGGCATCGGCGGGGTGAAGGCCTGCGGTGGGCTCGTCGAGCACATAGAGCACACCAGACAAACGAGAGCCAATCTGCGTCGCGAGGCGGACACGTTGCGACTCACCTGCAGAGAGGCTCCCCGCGCTTCGGTCGAGGCTGAGGTATCCAAGGCCGACGCGCTGCAGGAACGCGAGCCGGTCTGCGACCGACTGCAACAAGGGTCGCACCGCCGCGTCGCGCTGCGGCGAAACTTGGACGCCATCGAGCCAGCCCTGCAGGTCGCTCAGCCCCAGTGCGCTCAGCTCGTCGATCGCTCGGCCCTCGATTCGAACCGAGCGCGCGTTCTGATTCAGGCGCGAGCCGCCGCATTCGGGGCAGGTCTCCATCCGGGCGAACTGCCCGAGCTCCTCGTCGAGGAACTCCAGAACGCGCTCTTCATCCCCACCCTCGGCCAGCTTGCGGCGCGCGTACTCCCGGGCGCGCCGTTCGAGGCCTGGCAAGATGCCCTCGAACCCCGCACCGCCATCGAGCGCCGTGCGGCGCTGCTTCTCGTCGAGCTTCTGGAAAGGCTCGTCGAGTCCGACACCCGCCGCGCCGAGTTTCTCGAGCATCGATCGGTAGTACGCGAGGTTTGGCTTCCCCCATGCCGTCACGGCGCCGCGCCTCAACGAAAGACTCGGGTCGGTCACCGCAAGCTCGAAGGTGAACTTGCGCGTCAGGCCGAGGCCGTCACAGCGTGCGCAGGCGCCAAGCGGAGTATTGAACGAAAAGAGCTGCGGCCTCACACGTGGAATTGACGCGTGGCCTTCGAAGCATGCGTACTGCTCGGAAAACAGATGCCGTCTGCCTTCCCGCTCGCGAAGCTCGACTACGCCGCCGCTCAATTGATAGGCAAGCTCGACCGCCTCGGCGAGACGCGAGCCGATCCCTTCTCGAACGGAGAGGCGGTCGATGACCACGTCGACCGACACCCCGGCCGGAAGCTTTCCGAGATCCTCCAAGTCGACCTGCGCGTCGTCGACGCGCAGGCGAACGAACCCCTTGCTGCGCAAGTCCGCCGCGAGCTCTTTGGGAACCTCCGCACCCGCCCGCACGATCGGGGCCTGGACCGCGAAGCGCGTGCCCTCGGGGAGACGCGATACTTCTTGCACGACCTGCGCAACCGAGTGCGCGGTCAGTCGTTCGCCGCAAACAGGGCAGTGGACCTCCCCAATCGTGGCGAAGAGCACGCGCATGTAGTCGTTGACCTCGGTCAGCGTGCCCACCGTCGAGCGTGGATTGCGCGAAGGAGCGCGCTCGCGCACCGCGATCGACGGGCAGAGGCCTTCGATGACGCCGACGTCCGGGCGCTTGAGCTTGGTGAGCACGCGTCGCGCATGCCCACTGAGCGACTCGACATACCGGCGCTGGCCTTCGGCGTAGAGCGTATCGAAGACCAGGCTCGACTTGCCGCTTCCGCTCGGCCCCGTCACCACGGTCAGCCGCCCTCTTGGGAGGCGCAGCGTGAGGTTCTTCAGGTTGTGTTCGCGGGCTCCTCGAATGACGATGTCTGCCGTCATTCCTGCGGCCCGCCGGTGAGGCGTTGCGCAGCCCGGATGGCGGCGATCATGCCGCTCTCCGAAGCGTTGCCGGCCGCGGCTGCATCATAGGCGACCCCGTGGTCGACGCTCGTGCGCACGAACGGCAGGCCCCAGGTCACATTCACCGCTTCGCCCCAATCGAGGAGCTTCGAGGGAATCGTCGCCTGATCGTGGAACATCGCCACGACGCCGTCGGTACGACCATCCGCGGCGTGGCGGAAGGCCGCCTCCGCGGGTGTCGGTCCGATCAGCTCCACCTCGCCGCTCGAAAATGGCGCTTGTTCCCGAAGCGCATCGAGCGCGGGTCCGATGATCGTCTCTTCTTCGGTGCCGAGGAGGCCGCCTTCGCCAGCATGTGGGTTGAGCCCGGAGACCTCGATGCGCAAGGGCTTGGCGTCCGGCGACCAGCGCGCGAGGGCATCGGTCAAGTGCCGCACCGTTCGCTCGATGTGCTCGCGTGTCACTGTCGACGGTACCCGTTTGATCGGCCAGTGGGTCGCGACGAGCGCAACCTTGAGGCGCGGGCCGAGAAACATCATCGTGACACCCTCGACGTTCACCGCTGAACGCCGGGCGAGATGCTCCGTCTGACCGCGAAACGACACGCCCGAGAGGTTCACGGCTTCCTTGCTGACCGGTCCCGTCACGATTGCGCGGGCCGTCCCGTCGATGCACGCATCGCATGCCTTTTCGAGCGCTTCGCGCTGCGCGCCGCCTCCAGCGATGGTGGGCGCCCTTGCCTGCACCATGGCGAGCGGCCAATCGGCCACGTGGACGAGGCCGACTTCTCCGGCGTTCAGGTCTTTCCCCTCAGCCGGTTCCATGCGCTTCGACGCCTCGAAGCCGTAGCGTTGAAAGGCGCGCTCCATCCACGCGGCATCACCATAGACAAGCGCACGATCGCTACCCAAAGATCGAGCCAGGGCCGCCGCCGTCACCACAGGTCCGACGCCTGCCGGGTCACCTGCCGGAATCGCGAGCGGCCGAAGCATTAGGGTTCCTTCATCTTGTAGCCGACGCCACGGACCGTCTCGAGGTTGTTGACGGTGTGGCCGAGCTTCATGCGAAGCCGGCGAACGTGAATGTCGACGGTGCGGCTGCTTCCGTAGTAGTCGACCCCCCAAACGCGCTCGAGGAGCTGTCGGCGGGAGAACACTCGGCCGCGGTTCTGACAAAGAAAGCTCAGGAGCGCGAACTCCTGATGGGTGAGCTGGCGACTCCGGCCGTCGACCGTGACCTCGTGGGCGGCGAGGTCGATGCAGAGCGGCCCCATCTTGATCCGCTCTTGCTGTGCAAAGTCGCTGCGGCTCCACTCGACGCGACGAATCCGGGTGTAGAGCTCCGCGGGGACATACGGCATCAGGGCAAAATCATCGAAGCCGTCGCCTGCATCGAGACGCGTAACCGCGTTGACGGTCACCCCGATGATGACCGGCACCTCTTGAAGCGGCTCGGCCGCTCGGACCCGAACCAGCGCGGCGCGGCCGGCATCACCCTCATCGCCCGCTTCGATGAGAACCACGGTGGGCGGGTTTTGGACTAGCTCCTCGGTGTCCAAGCGATCCCAAAGGTTGGCGGTTTGGACCTCGCAGCCCAGCTCGTGCAGGCAAGCCACCGCGCTCCCCTCGCGCTCTTCGAGGCCCTCACGACCGATGACGAGAATCCACACGGGCCGTACCTACCCTGGTCGCCTCCGCGGGGCCAGCCGGAGATGCGACTTTGCCTGCGATCCCGGCTATCATGGGCGGCGCACCAACGGGACCACGTGGCTACGAAGTACTGGAAAGTCGAAATCAGCGAGCTCGGTGGATCGGAGCCGCTGTTCCTAGGGACCGTTCAGGCGCCAACCTGGCCGGGTGCGCTGCAGCAAGGCCGCGCCATGATCGGCGAGTCGGGTGGGGTCCCTGCCGGCGCAAGCTGCAACGTGAACCCCAACGGGACCGTCACCATCCAAGACGCCCGCCAACGCCGCCGCTATCAGGTCCTTCCAGCCGAAGCGCCGAGCGTGACACCAGCAGTCGCGGATGCTGCAACCTCCACAACGAGTCGACCTCGCCCGGGCTCCGGCGATCCGATTCCATTGCAGCCGAAGGCGGCCTTCGACCCCTCGCCGAAGCCGCCTGCGCAGGCCGTGCCCGAGCCCACCCGCGTTCGGCGAGCCAGCGCGCCTCAGCCGACCAGCCCACCACCGGCAACGGTCGAGAGCAAGCTGATCCTCTTGGCCTCCAGGGACGAGAACCCCACGAGCTCGAGTCCCATTCATTTCCGTGAGCGAATGTTTGCCATACCGGTACCCTTTCAAACCGGGACGGGTGAGAAGCTCGCCACCAAGCTGCTCCGTGACGTGCAAAACGAGCTCGCCCGGGAGCGAGGCGCGAAGTTCGTGCGGATCGAGCTTTTCGATCACATTTGGAAACGCGAGCCGGATCGCGCTCCGGTCGTGCGCGTGGAGTGGAAGGATTGGAACGAGAGCATCGACATCGAGTTCCCGCTCGAGGACGAAACCCGCCATTCCGAGGCGCCGAGGGTCAGTAGCGTGGCCCCGCCCCCGACCGAAGACCGACTCGCGGCCGCGTTTGAAGCCTGCCATGACCTTCTGTTCATGAAGAACCGCGCCGAGGCCTTGGAGTTTGCGGTGCATCTTCTCGAAGAGCTGGTCCCCTCGGAGGCCACCGCGGCATTCCTCCTCGACATCAACACCGATCAGTTTCGAGTGGTCGCGGCGCGGGGAACGGGCGCGAAAGCGAGACATGGGCAGGGGCTTCCGTCCGCCTCCGGTTTGCTCGCCGCGGCAAGCGAGCTCGGAGAGCACGCCGTACTCGTGCTTGCCGACGCCGCCGCCGACCCACGCTTCAACGAAACCATCGACGGCATCCCCGGCCTCGACGTCCGCGCCCTCTTGTACCGCCCGCTCGTCCACCGCGGCCGCATGTTCGGCGTCCTCCAACTCGCCAACGGCTCCGTCCGCGGCATGTTCACCGAGGCGGACTGCGAAGTCGTAGACTATGTCACACAACAACTGAGCGCCTTCGTAGCCCGAGGCGCCTCGCTCCCCAAAGCCCAAGCCGTCACCGAAACCCGCTAACCCGCCATCTACGCAACCGGAGAACGGCTCGCGACGGGCAGCACAGGGATTGGGTCGAGCCTAGCCGTCGGTTGTCTTAAGGATTAGGGGGCGAGTGGGTCCCAATCCCGAGCACGCCCGTCGCGAGCCGTGTTCCGATCGCAGGGTGACGGTTGCGCGGTGACGGTTCTTTGCGTGCTCCGTTTCGTCAATCGGTTGCGTCAGTCTCCGCGAGCATCGCCTTCACCCGCTCTTCCAGTGCCGCAGCGTCCCCCTTTTCAAACCCCTCGTGAACATACCGAACCATCCCGTCCCTTCCGATGAAGTACGACGTAGGCATCGTTTCGGGCTCGTATCTGTTCGCGACGACCAGCTTCCGATCGTGAACGATGCGGAAGCTCACCGGGGTGCCTTTCAAGAACTTGTTCATCTTCTTCGGGCTGCTGTCGATGTTGACCCCGACGATCACCAGCCCCTGCGCGGCGTACTTCTTGTGCAGTGCCTCGAGCACCGGCATTTCGTGCTTGCAAGGCCCGCACCACGAAGCCCAAAAATCAACGAGCACGACCTTCCCTTTGAGCGCGGCCAACTCGACCTTTTCCCCCGTCTGATCGGGCATGTCGATCGCGGGCGGCGCATCACCCGGTCTGAGCGCAAGCGCGCTGGACGCGATCAGCAGCGTCGCCGCTAGAGCGCTAAGCAGCATCTTCATCGGGCTACGACGCGACGGCCGGCATGGCGATTCACCGATCGAGCTCTTCTCGCACGTACGCGCCCAATTGGTCGGGCGAAAAGATGTAGCGACGATCGTTGACGTAGATTGACGGGGTCGAATCGACGCCCACCGCGTGCCCCTCGGCGATGTCCGCCTCGATCTTCTTCTCGGTCACTTTGGACTGCATATCGGCCTTGAACCGCTTCAGGTCGAGCCCGAGCTGCTTGGCATAGTCGTCGAGGTTCGCGGTCTGCAGGTCTTCTTGATTCTTGAACAGCAGGTCGTGCATTTCCCAGAACTTCCCCTGCTTCTCCGCCGCGATGGTCGCTTTGGAAGCGTCCCGCGCCTTCGGGTGGCCCGGCAGTGGATACTGCTTGAACACCAGCTTCACCTTGCCGTTGGACTCTTCGACGATCTTCTTGAGGTACGGCGCCGTCATCTTGCAGTGCGGACACTGAAAATCGCTGAACTCGTAGAGCGTGACTTCGGCCATCGGGGAGCCCCAGAGCGGCGAGTCGTGTGCCGTGAGCTTCTCGACCTTGGTTTCGTCGCCGTAGCGAATGCGATAAATGTTGCGCAGCTCGTCGCGCGAGTAGCCGTCGTTCACCAGACGGGCGATGTAGCGGGCTGCCGGCACGCACTTCTTGCAATCGCGATTCTCGGAAATGCAACGGGCCACGCTCACCGGCTCTCCGCAAGGCGACAGGAGCTCGTTGACCATGTCGATCCAGATGCCCTCGGTGAACTCGTCGAGCGCACTCGTATCAACCTGCGGCAAGCTACGAATTGGCTCTTTCGAAGCGCCAGGCGCGGGCTTGACCGTCGGGGGCCCATCTTTGGGGCCACTGTCGGCTTCGGTCGAGCGCTCGCAGCCGAGCAACACGAAAACCAGCGAAACGCACAGTACGATGGAGCGCATCAGGAAGCGGACCTTAGCAGAGAATTCGGGACAATGCCCCGATCTCACGACTCGCTGTAGGTGGTGAGCTGCGCCCGAACGATGTCCTCGTTGATTCCTGTTCGGATGTACTCCTTGAGACAATCCGCAATCGTCACCATGAGGTCATCCAATCCGTTCTCTTCGATTAGCCTGGACAGCAGGGCCCGGGACTCGCGACTGTCTTCGTCCCGCAAGAACTTCCGGACTTCCTCGATCGTGATTCCGCCCTGGAAGTCGATGTAAGCGTTTTCCATGAGGTAACGCGCAAGCTCGTTCACATGACCCTCCGTCTCGCAGTAATTCGGTCATCTATTAGACACCCGATCGCCCAATCGGCAAGCGATAAAGGCCGGCTGCTGGCCTCAGCCTGCTTTTCTCGACCCCCGGCTCGTGTAATCGTGCGCGGCCATGGACCCGAAGACCCATCTGCAGGCCAATCGCGGCTTGTGCGGCACCTTGCTGGCGCTCGGTGAAGGCTCGGCGCGCGTCGCCTTGGACGCCACGGGTTCCATGGCGGTCGATGCGCAGGGGCTTGTTCACGGCGGCTTCGTCTTCGGCCTCGCCGACTACGCGGCCATGTTGGCGGTGAACGACCCAAACGTGGTCCTAGGTGCGGCCGAAACCCGGTTCCTCAAGCCGGTTCGCGTCGGGGATCGAATGATCGCAAGCGCGCAGACGCTCGATGTAAAGGGCCGCAAGCGCGAGGTGCGTGTCGAAGCGGCCGTGAATTCCGAAAAAGTATTCGAAGGCACGTTTACCTGTTTCGTGCTCGAGCGACACGTGCTCGAGGGAGTCGGGAGCAAGTGATGGCAGACGACGGCGGCGCGATCATCGGGCGGATTCTCGCATCTCGGGGGGTGAAGCAGTTGTTCACCCTGTGCGGTGGGCACATTTCACCCATTCTCGTTGGCGCGGACGCCCATGGTATCCAAGTGGTCGATGTTCGCGACGAGGTCAGCGCCGTCTTCGCGGCCGACGCGGTCGCGCGCATGACGGGCGTCCCCGGAGTCGCTGCGGTGACCGCCGGCCCGGGCGTGACCAACACGATCACCGCCGTGAAGAACGCCCAACTGGCGCAGTCTCCGCTCCTGATCTTCGGTGGCGCGGCCGCGACCTTGCTCAAGGGGCGCGGCGCACTTCAAGACATCGACCAAATTTCGGTGATGGAGTCGATCACGAAGTGGGCCGTGTCGATCAAGAAGGTCCACAGCATCGGACCCACGGTTGAAAAGGCCCTGGATTTGGCGCAGGAAGGCGTACCAGGTCCCGTCTTCATCGAGGTTCCGATCGACGTGCTCTACCCCGAAGAGATGGTTCGGGAGATGTTCATGAGCGAGAGCGGGGTCAAGGACGCCAAGAATCTCGGCTCCAAGGCCCTCGAGCTCTACATGCGCGGCCATCTTTACCGTCAGTTCAATCAGCCGCACGTGAGCATCATCCCTCCGTCGCGCGAATCTCTTCCTCCGAAGCCAAGCAACAAGAGCCCGCACGTCCAGAAAGTCGCATCGCTTCTTCGCAAGGCAGAGCGGCCGGCCCTCGTTATCGGAAGTCAGGCCCTCGTCAACTGCCGCGATCCCAAGCCGATCGCGGACGCGGTCAAGGCCCTGGGCATACCGACCTGGCTTGCAGGCATGGCTCGCGGCCTACTGGGACGGCACAGCGACATCCAGCTCCGGCACAAGCGAACCGCCGCGCTCAAAGAAGCGGATTTGGTGGTCGTCGCGGGGTTTCCGTTCGATTTTCGGATGGGCTATGGACGAAGCATTTCGAGCCGGGCGACCTTGGTTGCGGCGAACCTCAGCTCGAGCGAGATGCGCAAGAACCGTCGACCCGAGATTCCGGTGCACATGCACGCCGGTGAATTCCTCCGCGCGCTTGCGGACGCGGCTGGCGGAGGCCTCGGCCCTTGGACCGATTGGTTCGATACGCTGAGGGCACGCGAGGCCGCGCGCGACGAAGAAATCAGCCAACAAGCGGAAACGCCCGCCGAGCTCGTCAACCCGCTGCACCTTTTTCAGCGCATCGAACAGAAGATGGCCGACGACGCGGTGCTCGTCGTCGACGGCGGCGATTTCGTCGCGACCGCGTCCTACATTCTGCGCCCGCGCAAGCCTTTGTCCTGGCTCGACCCCGGGGTCTTCGGAACCCTCGGCGTCGGCGGTGGCTTTGCGGTTGGGGCTTCCCTGGTGCGCCCCGGCAAGGAGGTCTGGCTGATCTACGGCGACGGCTCCTGCGCCTACAGTCTCGCGGAGATGGACACCTGCACGCGGCACGGGCTCGCCCCGATCGCTGTCATCGGCACCGACGGTTCCTGGGCTCAGATCGCCCGCGAGCAGGTTCCCATGCTCGGCACCGACATCGGCACGGTGCTCCGCCGAACGCCTTACCATGAGGTCGGTCAAGGCTACGGCGCAGTCGGCCTTCTCTTGGACGACCCGGCGCGGGTCGACCAGACGCTGGACGAAGCCAAGGCGCTCGCTGCAGCCGGAAAACCGGTGGTAATCAACGTACACATCGCGGCCACCGACTTTCGCAAGGGCTCCATTTCGGTCTAGCCGCGATGGCCAAGTGGCATCAACGTCGAACGGCTCACCGCCGGCTACGGGATCAGGTCGGCCTCTGGTACCACCCGCAGTACAAAGTCGACGTCCTCGTCGAGACCGCACGGGTTCCCGGCATCGAGGTCGCGCGCGGCGAGAAGATCCTCGGCTCGCTCGGCGCCGAAGGCCTCATCCGGCCCAAGCAGGTTCGTCCAGCGCCCCTGGTGGCCCTGTCTGAGCTGGCGCAGGCCCACAGCGAGGCGTACCTCGACCGAACCGCGCGCCCCGAAAACCTCGGGCGCATTTTCGGGCTCGAGGCGCATGACATCGACGTGGACCCGGTCCTCATTGCGCAGCGACGCCAAGTTGGGGCTACGGTCGAGGCGGCCCGCTGGACGATCCGGCGCAACGACCGGGTGGCCTTCAACCTCGGCGGCGGCTTTCACCACGCCGAGCCGGAGTCTGGCTCTGGCTTCTGTGTTTACAACGACATTGCGGTCGCGATCGCTTCGCTTCGGGCCGACGGGTTCGACGAGCCCATCGCGATCGTCGACCTGGACTACCACCAAGGCAACGGAAACATCGTCACGTATGAAGACGACGAGACCGTCTTCACCTACTCGATTCACGGCTCGGTTTGGAGCCACGTGGAAGCGGCCGCAGACGAGCAATTTCTTCTCCCGTCCAAAGTCGATGACGAGACCTACCTCCAAAAGCTCCGCGAATCTCTGCCCGGATCACTCGAACGAATCAGACCTGGCCTGATCTTCTACATTGCCGGAACCGACGTGCTTCAGGGCGACCACCTCGGTGACTTCATGCTCACGCGGCAGGGCGTGCTCGAACGCGATCGTTTCGTGATCGAGCTCGCGCGCAAGCACGAATGCCCCACCGTCGTTACCCTCGGCGGCGGCTACAGCGAGGACGCCTGGCGAGCTTCGACCGACTTCATCCGCTGGCTCTTGATCGACGAGGCGAGGGTCAGCGAAGAACCGTCCCAAAGCATTTACGAGCAATACGCACAAATCGCGAAGGAGCTCGACCCGTACGAGCTACAGCGTCCGAGCGGCGACTGGCAGCTCACCGAGGCCGACCTGATGGGAGACCTTGCCGGTCCTCGATACAAGTCGACACGGCTTCTCGACTTCTACTCCCGGCACGGCATCGAGTTTGCGCTCGAGAAATACGGGCTGGCCGACCAGGTCCGAAAGCTCGGATTCACCGACTTGGAACTGAAGGTCGACCCGGCCGACCCCGAGCGGCAGCATCTCACGCTGCACGCGCGCAAAGGCGGCGAGCAGCACCTGCTCGTCGATCAGGTCTTGCGCCGTGTGACCCGTCCCGCCCCGGCGGGTCTCGATCCGCCCGACGAGCTCCGCTTGCTGTACATCGAGTGGATGATGCTCCAAAACCCCGCAGCCAGCTTCTCGCTGCGCCAGCCACAATGGCCTGGTCAGGACCATCCGGGCCTCGGCATCGGCGAAGAAGCGATGCACATGCTCTTCCAAAGCGCGCAGCGCCTCGAGCTCGATGCGCTCGCACACCACCCGTCGCGCTACCACATCGCCTTCATCGGTGGCGGCCAGTCGTTTTTTCTCGACCCGGAGATCCAGGGCCGCTTCGAAGCGATTCGCCAGGTGCTCGCGCCGATGGATCTCTCCGAAGCCGCCTGGAAAATGGAACGAGGGGAGGTCTGCTGGTCCGACGGCGAGCCGGTCGAATGGATCCCCGAGGACATGGTCATCCCGGCAAGCGAGCGCCTGTTCGCCTATCTAGGCTCGGTCCACTACCAGCAACCGCGCGCCGCAGCCCTCGAGCGCGCCCGGGAACGCGGCATCGTCCTCGAGCCTACTCTTCGCAAGACGTAGCGGCCGGCTCCCCTGCGAAGCGAGCCGCGGTCCAGTCGAGCATGAGCGTCATGTTCTGCTGCGTCGAATCGTTGTGGCCGAAGCCGGGGAAGACCTGATAGTCGATCTCGTCGCCAATTGCGCAAAGGCGCTTGGCGAGCACGTTCGTGAGCAGAATGGGCACCACCGTGTCCGCCTCGCCTTGGATGAGCAGGATCGGCACCCCAGTGATCACGTTGCCCGGCGAGTTCTCGTCGAGACGCAGCGACCAGTCGGGGAGATCGACCGGGCTCGTCGTGAAGCCAGCGTTGAGGAAGTCCTTGGCCACCTCGCCGACCTCTGCACCGCAGGCTTCCTCCCCGAGGAGTGCGTCGATCGCGGCCAGGGCTTCGGGGGTGTAGAGATCTTCAATCGAAAGCTCCGCGTAGGCAGCCTCGAACCCAATCGTGAGCTGCCAGATGAACCCTCGGGCGCCCGGCAAGAAGGCACCCGAGCCGATGATCGCCTGAAACTCGCTGGCCGGCGCTGCACTGATGACGCCGAGCACCTGGAGCTCGGGCGCCCAGGTGGATGCGATTTCACCGGCGAAGAGCGCGGAGTGGCCGCCTTGCGAACGGCCCCAAATCACCACTCGACTCCCTGCGCCTGCGCCTTCGACTTGCTGCGCCGCCTTGATGATGTCGAGCGCGCCGCGCCCTTCGCTTGCACCGACCAAGTACGGATGGATGCCGGGCGTTCCCAATCCCTCGAAATCCGTCGAGACGCCGACGTAGCCCGCCGCGACCAACTCGGGAGCAATGTCGTAGAAGTCGTGGAACCCGCTGCGATAGCCTTTGGAAGGCGTGCAGGGATCGGAAACACCCTTGGTGCCGTGCGACCAGGTCACCACGTCATAGCCAGCCTCCGGCGCGGGCCCGGCCGGCGCGGCCACCATCCCGGACACCGCAATCGCCGTACCGTCGACTGCAGTCGAGACGTAGAGAACACGCCAGGCCTTGCTGCCTTCGGAAAACGGCTCGATCTCTTCGGCGCGGATCAAGGTACCCGGCACTTCGGAGGGAAGCGGATCGGGCGGCAGGTAGAACGCGTCGCCGCCCGGCGTCCCAGACGTACCCGAGCTGCTGCTACAGGCGCACAGAGAGAAAACGAGCGAGGCCAAAGCCAACCAGCGAAAGAAGACATGCATGGCGGACGAGTATCCCCGCAAGACCGTGGCCGTCAATTGCAATGACGCGAGTGGGCATTAAAACAGCACGGCGCCCCGCAATGCGAGGCGCCGTGGCTAGAGGGTTCGTAAGCCGAGTTTTGTAGACCGCGCTCGTCGCCGAGACGCGGCTCGTGATCATTCTTCTGGGACCGATGTCGCCATCGGCCTCGAGCGACGCTACCCGGAGACTCGGGCGGACCGCCCTCGACGCCTCCCTATTTCGTCTTGCTTCAGATGGGGTTTGCCGTGCGACCGACGTTACCGCCGGCCCGGTGAGCTCTTACCTCACCCTTTCACCCTTGCCGCGCGGCCTTTCGACGGCGAGGCGGTTTGCTTTCTGTGGCACTTTCCTCGGGGTCACCCCCACCAGGCGTTACCTGGCATCCTGTCCTTCGAAGCTCGGACTTTCCTCCCGTGTGCGAATGCACACCAGCGATCACGTGAACCTGTCTAACCGACCTAGCGTAAGGCTGGTCAAAGGCGCTTGCAACTACGCCGATGGAGGGGCCGCCGAGGCGGGCGAAGATTCGGGAAGCGGGTGCTGCACGACGTCGATGAGGATGTAGCTCAGCGCGAGGAGCACGGCGACGGTCTCCCAGATGTACTGCTCGTCGTACCAGCCTATGAAGAACTGCAGGATCAGCCCCGTGATCGTCATCAAGATGAGCGCAACCGAATAGCGGAGCCGTTCGATCGCGAGCGGAGCCATCAGGATCACGAAGCTATAGTAATAACAAGTCAGCTCGAAGAATCCGATGATGAGAATCGTGCTCCCGGCGAGCACCGCCCAAGGCGCGAGCCGGCGGCCAGCAAGCGCGAGCAAGCCGAACATCCCGAGTAGGAGCAGCCCGTGAAGCCAGCGCCTGTCGTGCTTGGTCTCCTTGCGAGCTTGTTTCCATTTGGCCCAAGGGTCTTCGAGGCTCTGGTCCTTGGTGAAACGGCCCACCGTGCTGGGCTTGTACGAGAGAATGGTCGGGAGCCCCATGTGGTTGGTGAGCGGCGTATCGCGGTGCTTGAAGGTGTTGGTGAGAAACTGGGGGTGCGCGTCGAACCCGTTGACGGCAATGCTTGCCGAGCAAAGCACCGCCAGGCCCAAAACGCCCCCGATGATGAACCGCTTGTCGCTCGCATCGAGCCAGGGGCGTTGGATCTTCTTTCGGCGGACGAAGCGATCGACCACACTGGCGATTGGACCGCCAGCGAGGGCCGCGGGAAACAGTCGCAAGAGCGCGCTCCACGATAGTGTGAAACCAGACAGCAGCGGGTAGCCACGCTTCAAGAGCGTCACGGCAGCGACCGCCATGAACAGCCACGGCACACGCGCAAAGCTTCCGCCAGTCCAGAAGTAAGCCCAGGGGTAACCCGTCCCCCAGACCAGCACCGAGAGTGCGGTCGCCCGCAGACCGAACGCCCAAAGAATCATCAGAAAGGCACCGGCGTAGAGCGCCAGGTCGATCATGGTGTAGCGTAGAATCCGCTTACGGAACGTCTTGAGCTCACTCGGTTCGACCCGATCGGACGAGACCCTGGGAAGCTGCTCCTGCCAGCCAATGTTCGTGAGAAATGCGGCTACCATGTTGGAGATCGGGCTCGCGTTATAGCCGTGGTCCATCAACATGTCTTTCCACCAGCCCGACCCCATGACCGTCCGGAAGGCGCGGGTATCGTGGCGAAACGCCTCCCAGCGCTCGGGCGAGAAGTGCTCCGCACAGGTCTTCTGGTAGCGAAGGGCGTCGTCTTTGCTGATGTAGTGCAGGCGGTTGTCGACCAGATCGCGAATCTTTCGCTTTCCGAGGTCCGCTTCGCCGCGTTCCTGGTAGTCGGCGGCGAGCACGCATTGGTAGAGCCGCTCGTACTCGTTCTCTTCGTAGTACTTGGAGCCGACGTAGTAGTGAAACGTATCCCAGTAGTGGACAATTCTCGAGGTGTGGAACACGCCGAAGTTCACCCAGGCGGTCGCACTCGCGAGAATTACCCACAGAAGCGCGCCGCGCTCCAGCCACTGGCGGGCCTCCCGGCTCTGGCGGACCATCCAAATCCCGCGCGCGGCCCAGACGAGCACCAAGGCGCCCAGCGCGTAGGCTCCCCAGTCGGCAAACCAGGGTGCGAGCCTTGCGCCGTACAGCCGGTAGCCTGAAACCGCCAGCATGCCGATCGAGAGCGCCGAGGCGACCCAGAGCGCCTTCTTGTTTTCTTCGATGCGAAAGAGCGCAATGAAGAACAGCAAGCCGAGCACCGCGACCGCCAAGCGATAGCGATGATCGCGCTTCTCGACGATTTTCTTCCACCACCAGCTCGACGTTTGTTTTACTTGGACGGCAGGCGGCCACGCGGAGGGTGTCTCACAAAAGGCGAGCACTTCGCTTACGCTGTAAAAGGTGTCGCCACCCTGTGCGCGGATGCGAAGGTACCGGCCCTGACCGTTGAGGCCCCGGCTGCCGCGCCGTCGCATCCCTTGACCGGAGGCAGGGTCCGCCACCCAGAGCGGAGTGAACGTGCGTCGGTCATCGGACAACTCGACGACGTAGTCGTCATTGTTGTCGCCCTGAAGGTCGAACGCCGTCACGCCGGTGATCGCGCCGAGGTCATACATGACGTAGCTGTTGGTGTCGGCCAAGACCGAGGTCAGCTCGCTCTGCCAGGGGTCGCCCTCCGCCGCGACGAAGCCGTCGGTGAGCCGCTCTGCGTGTGTGACGCCGGGTCTGGCAAGGGGCGACTTACCCGCGAGGAGGTTGCCAGAGGGGCAGGCTACGTCCTGTGCCGCCGCCGGCGCAGCGCTGAAGAGGAAAAGCAGAGAAAGAACGACGATTCGATTCACGACCGCGCGCACCGTACGCAACGGAGTCGCGTATGACAAGTGCCCGGCCACCTACTCGAAGGACCTGAGATCGACCTTGAAAATGCGGAACGGAGGAACCGGTTCAAGGCCCGTCAGAACCTTCGTGATGTCGCTGTAGATCGCGTAAAGCGCCCCTTCGGCGACGCGGACGGTGGAGGTGCCGGGCACCGAAACCTCCCGTGTGGGCGGCTCCACCAACAAGGCAGCAGTGGCCCAGTTATCCTCGCTGCGGAGCCGGGCCACATTGCCGGCGCCGACCATGGCGATGTACAGGTCGCCCTCGAGGAAGCTCATACCGTCGGCGAAACCTTCGAGCTCCGGTGTGGTAACGATGCCCACGATGTTGGCCGGGTCCTCGCGCGCAATGCGAAGAAGCCGAGGCGGCGTCCCCGTGCTGGTCTTCGAGACGATCACGTAGGCGTCATCCTCCGCCACCGCGATGCCGTTCCCACCGAAGATCCCACTCCCCGCAGGGCTGAGCAGCGGGTCATCGGCCCAGATCTCGACCGTGCCCGCGTCGGCGTCGGCGCGATAGACGCGCGGGTTTTCCGAATCACTGATGTACGCCAGCCCTTCACGATCGACCGCGATGTCGTTGCACGTCGAGCCGGCTTCGACATCGGCGAGATTCAAGGCGAGCTCACGCTCCCGGCTCTCCAAATCGAATACCCAAATCTCTTGGGTCTCGTCGGCGAGACGTTGTGCGCACACCCACAGACGCCGCGCGGTGTCATCGACGATGGTCCCCAAAGACCGCCAATCCTCACCGGTGGGCGCCGCGAAAAAGATGCTTTCGGTTCCGTCGGCCTGGACTCGAGTGATGTCACCCTTGGTCGCGCTGCTGACATAGAAGCTACGGCTCGTGGGGTCGAACGACCCGCTCTCCGGGACGAGCGTTTGGTCCGAGAGCAGGTACTCGTCTTTCAGGGGCTCGTCGGATTCAGTCGAGTCGGCACATCCAATACATCCCACCACCAGGCCGACTAGAATCGGCGCCCAAGAGCTCTGTGTTACAACCACCTTGCACCTCTTTCGCTGCGCGCGAACCTAGCAGACGGGTGCACGCCGGATCCAGACCCTAGATCGCCCAGAGCTCCCCACCCTAGACTTCTTTGCCAGTCGGCCTTACTCATGGATTATGCGGTCGCAGAAATCCGACGATTTGGTGTTCGTCTATGGCAAATCAGACGATGGCAAGAGCTACGATGTCCTTCGTCAGCGAGGGGAAGCCATCGAGGCAGGGCGGGTTCGTCCGCTTGATGAAGGCAAGCCCATTCATGGCGAGGTGGTTCGCCTGAAGGCACGCCAGGACTCGCCCATGCTATTCGACGTCGAGGTTCACCACGACACACGCGCGTCGACCGGTGGCCCCGCGAAGGTCGCAAGCGACCAGTATCGCCGGGGCTGGGAATCGATCTGGGCCAAGGCGCCGAGCAAGCACTCGCTCAATTAAAAAAGGGTGCCGCCAAAAGGCGACACCCTCCCCCCTGCTGCCCTTGGAGTGGCCCTTAGGTCACGTAGTCCTTGAGTCGCTCGACGTCGCGATACTCCTGAAGACGAGCGAGCCCGGCCGTCTCGACCTGGCGAACACGTTCGCGCGTGAGGTTCATGATCTCCCCGACCTCTTCGAGGGTGATGCCCCCACGGTCCGCGACGTCGAGCGCACAGGTATCGGTCATCTCCCAGATCTCGATGTCCGGGAAGTTGAGCTTGATCGACCCGCGCACTGGATGAACATCGATATAGAGGTGGTACTTGCAGGAGACGAAGGGGCACGGCCTCTCCATGTCCTTGCACTCCGAGCGACTTTTCGGCTTCCAGTAGTCGCTTTCGGGATAGAGCTCGCGTCCGCGATTGAGCTCTGCCTTGCTCAGTCTCCGAATCGAGATCGTGCGGGCGCGTGCGCGCGATCGGCGCTTCCTGCGACCGCGGCGCTCCTCGGTTCCGGGTTCGTCGAGCGCGTCCGCAAGTGACTCCGGCTCCTGGTCTGGATTGGTTTCCCTGTCGACAACCTCTGCGCTTGCTGCGTCCTTCATGACACCTCTCCCCCTCAGATCTCTTAGACAGCTGCCCGCGCCATGCGGGCCCGCATCGTCAGACGCCGCTCGATGGCCTCGAGCTTCTGCACGAGCTCCGAACCGAGCTCGCGAACTTCGTTGAGCGCATCGCCGACGCCCACGTCGTCGCCTCCTTCGCGCTGCTGCTCGTGGACGGCGTCTTCGATCGCCTGGTACACGCGCTTGAGTTGCCGCCGCAACGCATCGATGTCGCCACGAACGAAGAGGAACTCCTTTTGGATTTCTTCCATCGTGAACCCCTGCTGCATCAGGCGGCGGATGTGATCGATTTGGCGAACGGCGGTCGCGGGATAGAGGCCCTGTGAGCCGCGGTGCTTGCCCTTGCGGCCGACCCGAACGCTTCGCGGCAGCAGCCCGAGCTGGACGTACTTCCGGAAGGTCGCTTCGGTGAGCCGAGAGCCCCGGGCGGTGAAGGTCTCGACGATCTGCTGGACGCTCATCCCCTCGACGTGCGCCTGCTCGATCGCCTCGAGCTCCTGGTCCGACCAGATCCTGGCCTCCGATTCCCGAGCTGTCCCTTGCTGTCCCCTAGGTAGAGTCATTTGAATAACTTATAGCGAATGTATTCCATTCAAAATAATTAGGTCAACACAAAAATGCACTAACTTATAACTATTTGTAATTATGGAGTTTTTGGTGCTATTAGACCATGGGTGACCGAAATCCTCGCGATCGGCAGATTGTTTATATGTGTCTGAGATCGCATTAAGGGGCGGAAATTGACGGGATCCGCCGAACCCAGTACCTCCCAGCAAGCGCATGGATTCACGGGCGTTTCGACGATTTCGGCGGAACAAGGGGGCTCTGGTCGGCCTGTTCCTTGTCATCGCGGTGACTGCGCTGGGCCTTCTGGGCCCCTGGCTGGCGCCCTACGATCCGGTCGAGCAGTTCACCGACAGCCTTTTGCTTGCAAACGGACTCCCGGCCGGCCCAGGCGTCGAACCGGGCCACTGGCTCGGCGGCGACATACTCGCCCGGGATGAGCTGAGCCGGCTGCTGAGCGGCGCCCGGGTCTCGATGCTCGTCGCCTATCTGGCAACTGCGCTGGCCGTGCTCATCGGGGTCGGCCTCGGCCTGCTATCCGGCTACGTCGGCGGGCGCACCGACACCTATCTCATGCGCCTGGTCGACGTCGTGCTCTCGATGCCCTTTCTCTTGATCGCCATCGTCATGCAGCGCGTCTTTGACGCGCCTGGGATATGGACGATCTGCATCGTGCTGGGAGTTCTTTCCTGGACCACCCTCGCCCGCGTGACCCGGGCCAAGACGATGGAGGCACGCGAGCTCGACTACATCCAAGCTGCCCGGGCCCTCGGCCTACGTCACTTTCGAATCCTCGCGCGGCACGTGCTCCCCAACGTCATCGGTCCGATCATCGCGATCGCGACGATCATGGTCGCACGGATGATTATCGCGGAAAGCGCGCTCTCGTTTCTGAACCTGGGCGTCCGGCCGCCGACGGCAAGTTGGGGTTCGATGCTCAACGAGAGTCAGTCGCTGCTCCTTGGCCTGCCCCGACTCACGGTCTACCCGGCCGTGCTGATCAGCATGGCGGTCTTTGGCTTCAACCTCTTTGGAGAAGGGCTGCGCGATGCGTTCGACCCCAAAGACTGAGCGTTCGCGCCCTGCCCGATGGCTCTCGGTTGGCATCGCCGTTCTGGGCGCCGCGGTGCTCCTCGGCTGGGTCGTCGCCCATTTTCCAAAAGCGCCCATCGGCCCGCGCTATGTCGGCGCCGGGCATCAGTCCCCGCAATCCGGCGGGACGCTCGTCTTTTCGGCCGGCAGCAACATCCACACGCTCGATCCGCACTTCGCGTACGACACCCTTTCGACCGCGGCTTGCCGCCTGCTCTACGATGGCCTGCTCGACTACGACTACGACGGCAACATGATTCCAAGCCTCGCTGCGCAGCTGCCCACGGTATCCGACGCGGGGCGGGCCTTTCGTTTCGAGCTTAGGAACGGCATCAAGTTTCACAACGGCCGCGAGATCACCGCGCACGACATCTCCTGGTCGCTGCACCGCCTGCTCTCGGAGACGACCGGCTCCCCCGGGTACCCGTTCTACAAGTCGATCGTGGGCACGCCTGCCTACCACCGCGGAGAGGCCGAACGCATCGAAGGCATCCGCGTCATCGACGACAAGACGATCGAGTTCCAGCTCGACGAAGCTGACCAGACCTTCCTGAACGCGCTCGCCATGCCCTTCGCCTACCCGCTTCCGAAGGAGCACGTCGAGAAGCTCGAAGCGGCAGAAGGCCCCGATGCGGTCGGACGCCACCCAGTCGGCGCCGGACCCTTTGCGTTCTCGCGTTGGGAGCGAGGCGTGCAGGTCGAGCTCCACCGCTTCGAGGACTACTGGGCTCCGCAGGCCCGCGTCGAACGCATGGTGTTCCTCGAGAATATCTCGCCCGACGTCGCGAGCGCGCGCTTCCGCAACGGCGACCTCGACGTCATTCACCGGCCGAGCAAGGTGAACAGGCTCTTCATTCGCGAGTCCAAGGCCTGGGCTCCCTACCGAGCGGAAGTCCCGAGCCCCTCGGTCTATGCGATCGGGCTCAACTGCGAGCTGCCTCCGTTCGACAACGTCCACGTGCGTCGTGCCGTCGCGTTTGCGATCGACCGCTCGAAGCTCGAGCGCCTCAACCCGGGCGAGGTGCTCGCGGCGAGCCAGGTCTTGCCTCCGATGCTCGCGCCGTACGATCCCGAGCTGCCGACGAGACAGCAGTTCGACCTCGAGCGGGCCAAGGAAGAAATGCGCCTCGCAGGGTTTCCCGACGGCCTGAGCGAACCGATCACGCTCTGGGTGAGAGGCGAAGGGGACGTCCGCGGGGCGCAGCTCTTCCAGCAGGATCTGAAAGAGATTGGAATCGAAATCGATCTCAAGATGGTGTCGTTTGCGACGTACCTGAAGGAAACGGGGAAACCGCGGGTCGCGCAGGCCGCCTTCACGGGCTGGCATCAGGACTTCCCCGATCCGTCGAACTTCATGGACATCCTGTTTCACAGCCGATCGATCCATCCGGTGAACTCCGAGAACCGTTCCTTCTACCGAAACCCGAAGCTCGACGCGATCCTCGACTCGGCGCGCGCCGAAGTCGACCGCGAAAAACGCCTCGCCCTCTACGCAGAGGCAAACGCGATCCTGGCGGAAGACGCACCCTGGGCGTTCCTCTCATACGCGGTCGACATGTTCGCCTGGCAGCCGTATGTGAAGAGCTTCCGGCCGCACCCGGTCTGGCTCAACGAATATCGAAACATCTGGCTCGACCTTCCGAGGAAGCGGGTCAGCCAGGTCATCTACGAAGAGGAGGCGGCGCCATGATGCGGTTCATCGTGCAGCGTGCCTCGTGGGGTGTGCTCGTGGTCATGTCCGTCGTGACTCTGGTCTTCTTCTTGATCTTCGTGGCCGGCGACCCAGCGGTCACCATCCTCGGGCCGCAAGCCAGGGCCGAGCAGATCGCGGACTTCAAGGCCAAGAAGGGCTTGGACCAGCCCGTGCCCGAACAGTTCATGAGCTACCTCGGCCTGATGCCCTGCATCCGCAAGGATTCGCCGAAGTACTTGCGAGCAGATGGCACCCGCGGGTTTTGCGGGATTCTGCAAGGAGATCTCGGCGAGTCCTATTCCCATCACGAGTCGGTGGCCAACGTCATCGGCTACCGCCTCCCGCGCACCCTGCTCCTCGCCTCGCTCGCGGTCTTGTTCGAGCTGGTCATCGGACTGACGGCGGGGATCATCGCCGCGCTTCGGCGCAATCGTTGGTCGGACACCGCGATCATGTTCGCCACCTTCATCGGCATCAGCCTCCCGACGTACGTGACCGGCCCGATCGCACTCTTGCTCTTCGCGTTCCTCTTGGGCTGGTTTCCCTTTGGAGGTTACGGGGTGGACCCCTTGGATCACATCTATCACGCACTGCTGCCCGCACTGATACTCGCGATTGCGGGCGCGGCGACCTATGCGCGGGTCATGCGAGGCGAGCTCATCGAAACGCTGCGACACGACCACGTTCGCACCGCAAAAGCCAAGGGCATGCCCATGAGCCAGGTCGTCCTGAAGCACGCCATCCGCAACGCCCTACTTCCGATCGTGACGCTGATCGGCTTGAGCCTGCCGTTCCTGGTCGGCGGCGCGATCATTACCGAAAAGATCTTCGCCTGGCCCGGGCTCGGGCTGCTGACGATCGAGTCGATCGAATCACTCGATGCGCCGGTGATCATGGCCGTCGTCTTGATGTTTGGCGTCGCGGTTCAAGTTGGGAATCTCTTGGCGGACATTGCCGTGGCGGCGCTCGACCCGCGGATACGGCTTAGCGACTAGCTGTTGTCAGTGACTGGGGGCGGGGCGTGGTGCTGGGCGGGCGATGTAACAAAAACCAAACTTACTTCTTCCCCCTAGCCCTAACCGGAAAGATCTTCCGCCCGCCGTCGTGACGCGGCGCGAGCACCTGCATTGCGTCGAGCTTGATCTTCTTGCGGCGCGCGTTTGGCAGCTTGATGAAGCACACCCCGTCGCCCGTCAGCCCTTCGATCTGACAGAGCCCGAAGGTCGCGTGCTCGATCCAGTCTCCCCGTTCGGGCCGGTGCTCTTCGGGCGCCTCTTCCACGCGCGCGGAAAGCTCGGCGGCCATCGCCCAAGTGGCCCCTGCGCGGCCAGCTTCGGCCCTGGGAACGTCGTGCACCCCGGTCTGCTCCGCCCGCGCGCCTTCGATGTCGGCCCAGAGCTGCAGCCCAGTGGCCTCGTCGTTCGCACGTCGTAGCTCGAGCTCGTCGAAGCACTCGATTCGAAACTCCAACGCGAAGACCGAGCCGTCCACCAGGTGCCCGCCATAGGTGACGTCGCGTCCGTCTTCTCGAAGAGAAACCGTCCCGTGGAGGTGCCAAAACGGTTCACCGTCTCGCTGGGAGAGGTTGCCTTGCAACGAGAGCAGCTCACAGCGCTCGAAACGGTTGGGTTGCACGTAGCGCTGTTCGGCTTGGTCGTATTCGGTCAGCTCGACCCACTCGAACGCTCCGATGGCGCTGATCCACGCGGTTCGAAGCGCGTGCTCGTCCGCCAGCTTTCGAAGCGCGTCCTGCAGTCCACTTCCGCGAAAGATCCGTCCTACGATCTGGCGAGATGCCCGCGTCTCGACGGACGCCGTGCTCTTCGACCCCGTCACGACGCGGCTTGGGTCAAGCGCTCTTCTTTGGCGTCTACCGCGTCGACGAAGAGTTTGAAGTATTCGCCCGCACTGAAAAGCGCCAGGGCTAGGCTGAGGTACAGAAGGACGAGGCCGGCCGCCGCGAAGTCGAACTCAGTCTCGTAGAAGCCGAAATAGATCGTGTACCGCTGGTGCACGATCAGCATGAGGATTGCAACCATCTGCAGCGCGGTCTTATCTTTCCCCGTTCGCATCGCCGCCATCACCACCCCCTCGCTCATTGCAATCGTGCGCAGCGCCGTAATCGCGAGCTCGCGGGCCAGCATGATGATGACCGCGACGACGCCGAGGAACGGCATCCTGCCTAGATAGGTGAGGAAGATCAGGGTCGCCATCACCAGAAGCTTGTCCGCGAGCGGATCGAGGAATTTCCCGAGCACACTGATCTGGCCCCACTTCCGGGCCAGATAACCGTCGATCAGATCGGTGAGCGCGGTGCCGATGTAGAGGATGGTCGCCCAGAAGTTGGCCTTCGGGGTGCCATCCCAGAGCAGCCAGAGCACCCCGGGGATCAGCGCGATCCGAAGCATCGTCAGCAAGTTCGGGAGATTGATCGCGTCCTCCCGGATGGACGGCCGTTTGGGTTTTGCCTCTTCCATGGAGCGCGTTGTACCTCAGGTTGCGGCTCCCGTCCGCTTGCCAAGCAACTCCGCCTTTAGGGTGTATCTAAATCGCGCCATCGCGCCGCAATTGCTTGCATTGGGGTGCGGGGCTCGACAGACTTCCGGCCACCGAGCTTCAGATGCTGGAACTCACTCGGAACGTCGCTGAGCGTGCGCGAACGACGATAGGCGTCACGGCGCAGAACCTCGCGGTGCAGGACGTGATCGCCCTCGCGTTTCACGCCTACCTGTTTTTGCGGGTGTCGATTGCCCCCGACAGTCCTGACGCAACGGTGGCGCGTCGGCTTGCTCTCGCCCTGCTGGTCGTCACCGCCTGCACCCTGGTGCTCAGCCGCGGTGAGGTGATTCGGAGCCAGCGTGCAAGAGCACTCACCTATCGCTTGGGCATTGTCGTGCCGATGGTGCTTTCCTACTTCGAGATGCGGGTCTTGCTCCCGGCGCTTCAGCCCGATCTGATGGATCATCGGCTCTTCGCCATCGACCTCTGGCTGCTGGGCACGACTCCATCGCTCTGGATGCAGGCCTGGAACGTCCGGCCCGTCGTCGAGTGGGTGTCCTTCTTCTACTACACCCACTTCTTCATCCTGATCGTCATGCTCATCCCGGCGCTGTTTTTCGGAAAAGGCCGGCGCCTCCAGGAACTGATGGCAGGCGGCTTGCTCGTCGTGGCCGCGGGACACTTCCTGTACACGCTAGTGCCCGGTGCCGGCCCGTACGCGACGATTCCGTTCGACCAGCCGCTGCACGGCGCGTTTTGGTGGAAGCAGGTCGAGGTCACCGTCGCCATGGCCGGCGCGCAGCTCGACATCTTTCCCTCGCTACACACCGCCTGGCCGGCGTACTTCACGCTCCACGCGTTCGCTCATCGAGACGTACCGCCCTTCCGTTGGCTTTGGCCCATCCTCGGTTTCGTGGCCCTGAACATCATCATCGCAACGATGTTCCTACGTTGGCACTGGTTCATCGACGTCGCGGTCGGTGTACTGCTCGCGTTCGCTGCGCGGGAGTTCGCGCGTGCCGTGGCAGACCGTGAGGAATCGCGCGGCAGTCTCTACGACGCACGACAGCCCGTCTGGGAGCGCCTCTAGTCGCCCTGAGTCGCGCTTTCAGGGGCCCTTTGAGAACCGGCCCGCGTCGCGCAGCAGGTTCTGAGGAACGGCGATCTCCGGCGGCTCATCCCGGTCGCGGATCTTGCGGCGAAGCCACCACACGAATCCGCCCATCATCAGCAGAGGGACCACTGTGAGAAAGATGGTCGTATCGACGAATGCTTGCCGATTCTCCTCGAGGGGAGACGCGCAGGACGGACAGGCGTGAGCCAAGTCAGCGGCCCAAGTCAGGGCCACTGCGGCGAGCGCCACACCCACGCGAGCCAAGCGAATCCACACGCGCATCAGAGGTAGACCTGCCAATAGAGAATCGGCCAAACGCCGACCACGAAGTACCAGAAAATCTGCGCCGGCCAGAACGTGAAGCGATCGAGGTCGTGGTGTGAGAGCTTCCGATACGTGTAGAGCAGGATGATGAACCCGGCGACGACATGGAGCGCGTGAGTCCCAACGAGCAGGTAAAAGTAGCCGCCCAACTGCCCCGAGGTGATAGTCAGCCCTTCCCCGATGAGCGCTACCCATTCTGCACCCTGAAAGAGCACGAAGAAGCCGCCGAGTCCGATCGCGAGCCCCAAGAGCCGCTTCGTGCTCGGAGAGTCTCTTTTGAACGCGCGGTTGGCGAAATAAAGCGCGACGCCGCTGGCGAGGAGCGCTGCGGTGTTGAGGGCCGTCTCTTCGACGGGCAAACGGGGCTGCCCGGGCGGTGGCCAGCCGCCGAGCGCATTGCTCTTCCCGATCACGAAGGCGCTGATGAGGCCGGAGAAGAACATCACCTCCGTCGCAACGAAGATCAGCATGCCCAAGACACCGTTCGGAACGACTGGCTCGCGCCTGGTTGGCACGCCGTAAGGGCGACCTAGTGCGTCATCGGGCATGAGCGAGTCCTACGATCATCAGTGCTCGTTGCTTGGGTGTTCCCCCGCGTGTTCGCCGTGTGCAGCCGCAGCGCCCTCGGCCTTCAGCGCCCTCTCGACTTCGGCCTCAGCCGCGACGTTCTCCCAATTCTGACCCTCGTGCTTCATGACATCGGGAGCAACGCCCGCAAAGAACAGAAGCATGAGCATCAACATCGTGGCGAGCAGGTACGAGATGTACCTCTTTTCGATGTTGAGGTGCATGAAGTTGGCCGCGACCAGATACGCCTTCACCACGGCGATTCCGAACGCCGTCATCAAGGTAATCATCCATGCTTTCAGGAAGCCAAACTCCGCGTGCGGCGCCACAATGGGCCCCAAGATGCTGAGAATGAGGAGCACCAGCAGGATCGCCCAGATCTTCACGTAGAAGGCCTGGCCGTGATCGTCTGCGTGTTCTTGATGTTCAGCCATGATCGTCAATCCTCACTTGGCGATATAGAGCAGCGGGAAGAGGAAAATCCACACGATGTCGACGAAGTGCCAGTAGATGCCGATGAGCTCGACGCGATGAAGCTCTTTGCCCTTCCGCGCATCGTTCGCGATGATCAGCATGATGATGCAGCCCGCGATGACGTGGAGCGCGTGAAGCCCGGCGGCCGTGTAGTAGAAATGCCAGAAGCCGTTGGCCGTGATCGTGTAGCCGTGCTGGATTTCACCCGTCCACTCGACCGCCTTGATACCGAGGAAGAGCAGGCCCCCCGCGCAGGTCCCAAGCAGCCACTTGGCCGCCTTTTTCCCGTCGCCATGCTCGGCCGCGTAGTGCGCGAGCACGGCGAAGAGCGATGAGGTCAGCAGCACGAAGGTGTTGAGGCCGCCAAACCACGTGTTCGTATGGGAGGCGTATTCGGCCCACTCGGGGTGGCCCAGCCGGTGCATGACATAGGAGGCGAGCAAGCCTCCGAAAATCACGATCTCCGAGCCGACGACCCACCAAACGGCAAGCTTGCCGGTTGGAATGCCCGTGGCGCTTCTGGTCGTTGCTATCGGTCTCGTAATGCTCATGGGTGCCTCGTCATTCGGCGGGGGCTGTGTCCGGTGGGACGTCTTGCGGCCAGTAGTCGTCCTCGCGACCCGGCACGCTGTACTCGTAGGGGCCGCGGTAGCAGTTCGGGAGCTCGGGCCAGTTGCCGTGCGGCGGCGGTGAATCCGCCGTCCACTCGAGCGTGTTCGCCTTCCAAGGATTCTTGCCCGCAGGCTTGCCCTTGAAGAGGCTGTACGCGAAGTTGAACAGGAAGATGACCTGGAAGACGAGCATGACGAGCAAGGCGCTCGTCGCGATCACCCGAAGGTCCTGCATGCCCGCAAGGTCGGGGAAGTTCTGGAAGTTGTAGATTCGCCGATGCTGACCGGCGGCACCCAGAATGAAGAGCGGGATGAAGATGAAGTTGAAAGCAATGATCGTGCCCCAGAAGTGAATCTTGCCGAGCTTCTCGTCCATCATCCGGCCAAACATCTTTGGAAACCAGTACGTGATTCCCGCGAAGAACCCGATGATCGCAATCGGGAAGAACGTGTAGTGGAAGTGAGCGAGCACGAAATACGTGTCGTGGAAGTAGATGTCCGAGCCGCTCGCACCGAGGAAGATGCCGGTGATGCCACCGATGAGGAACTCGGCGATGAACGACAAGGCCCAGAGCATCGGCGTGGTCAGCCGGATCGATCCGCCGTAAAGGGTGGCGATGTAGAGGAAGAGCATCTCCGCGATCGGCACGGAGATGATGAGGGTGGTGATGGTGAAGACGTTCGCCATGCGCGGGTCGATCCCGGCGACGAACTGGTGGTGTGCCCACACGAAGAAGCTGATGATCCCGGTCGCGAATGCCGTGTAGAGGATCAACTTGTAGTTGAAGAGCTTCTTGCGGGCGAACGTGCAGATGATCTCGGCAACGATACCCATCGCGGGCAAGAGCACCACGTACACCTCGGGATGGCCGAAGAACCAGAAGAGATGCTGCCAGAGAATCGGGTCCCCGCCACGGTCTGGGTCGAAGTAGCCGGTGCCTACCACTTGATCCATGAAGAGCATGACCGCGCCCGCGATCAGCGGACCGACCGACGCCATGAAGAGGATGCTCGCGATGACGATCATCCACAGGACCATCGGGATGTCGTGCATCTTCATGCCGGGTGCACGCGCATTCATCAGGGTCGTGATGAAATTGATACCACCAAGCAGGAAGGCAACGAACTCGAGCGCAACGGCAACTAGCCAGAAGGTCGCGCCCAGCGGGGTGAGGTTGTATTCCGCACTCGCGGAAAGCGGCGGATAGGCAGTCCATGCGCCGCCGAACCCGCCGCCCGGAACGAAAAAGGAGACGACGAGAATAATCGCGCTGATCAGGAAGATTTGATACGAGAGCCGATTGATGCGCGGGAACACCATGTCATCCGCGCCGATCATCAGCGGGATCAGGTAGTTGCCGAAGGCTGCGATCAGCATGGGCATGGCGACCCAGAAGATCATGATCGTCCCATGGTTGGTGACCAAGGAGTTGTACTCGCCCTGTGAGACTACGCCGTAGCCGGGGACGCTTTCGCCTGGGAACGCCAGCTGCATGCGGAACGCGTACGACATGTAGCCGCCGATTAGCGCCATCACGATGCCTGTGAACATGTACTGCATCGCGATCATCTTATGATCGGTCGAGAAGATGTACTTGCTTAGGAAACTCTGCGCGTGGTGCCCGTGGGCTGCGTCGTGCGCATCCGCGCCGTGTGTGTCTGCCGTGCCTGCTTCAGCCATGACTCTTCCATTCAGCGGGAAGCAAGCTTGCCCGCGCTGCCCTGCGACATCCAAGCCGCGTGTTCTTCGGGTGTTTCGACGATGATGCGCGCGCCCATGATGCCGTGCCCTATCCCGCACATCTCGGCGCATTGGATGTCGTACTCGCCAGCCTGGGTGGGCTTGAACCAGCCCTTCATGACCCGGCCCGGGATTGCGTCCTGCTTCAAACGGAACACGGGGACCGAAAAGTCGTGGAGAACGTCCTTGGAAAGAAGCTCGTAGTGATAGGTCGTGCCCTCTTGGACGTGCATCTCGTTGAAGGTGTTGATGTCGTCTTCGGTGTCGAGCTCGTTATCGGGCCCGGGATGGACGAAGTTCCACGCCCATTGCTGTGACACGATTCGAACGGTGCTGTCCGCCTCGGGCAGGCGCTGCTTGATGTCGTACCAAACCATGATCGCCATGAAGACGATGACCACATCACAAAGGATGATCGCCGCGTGCGGATAGGTGATCCATCGCTTGAGATCCTTTTCTTCGCCCGTGACGTACTGCGCTCGCTGCCCGTCTCTCTCCCGAAAGCGAAAGATCAGGAAGAAGAACGCCGCATAGGCGAGCAGCGCCCAAAAACCGACGAACACGGCGACGAGCGCGATGAGTGCGTCGATATCTCCCGCGAACGACGAGCCGACCGGCACGAACGAACCGATGAGGTAGTCGCCGAGCGGCGCGAAGATACCTTTGATGAAATCGTAAATTCCTTGAATCATTCGATCCTCTACACCCTCAATTCAGAACGAAAGCGAACACGACCCCGATGTAGATCACCGCGCCGATCATCGTCCACTTCCACCAAAAATACGCCTCGTTGTCGGGATCCCGTGTCTTACCAGCCATCTTTCAAACCCTCGTAGCTTACTCGGATAGGGTGCCAATGTACGCGATGACGTCCTTCATCGCTTGCTCGGTGGGAAGCGTCATGGAGAACGGGCGCATCTTGGCCCCCATCGCGTCGTCCGGCTGGGTGCCCCGCACCCCAGCCTTGAAGTTCTGCAGCTGCGTCAGCAGGTACCAGTCGCTCGCGCCCGCCAATGAAGGACCAAACTCGTCCAGATTGCCCCGCGCGTTGGCTCCGTGGCACTGCACACAGGCGGCGAAGTAGATCTTCCCGGTTTCCGGATTACCGCCCTCGAGGGTAGGCGCCGGATGAGTCGCTTCCATGGAAGCGACGTAGTTGGAGACCAAGTCGACTTTCTGATCCGTATCGAGCGCGCGCGCCATCGGCTCCATGCGCTTCCCTCCGTCATCGTTCGGGTGAAAGCCACGGTAGCCTTTCTTGAATCCGCGGAGTTGCCTCTTCACATACCAGCGTTCGAGGCCCGCGATGGAAGGTGCGCCGACCTCCGGATTGCCCTCGCCCTTCGCGCCGTGACACTGGACGCAGCCATCGTAGAGATCTTCGCTGTATTTGAGACTGGCCGTGTCCGGGCTGGGCGCGTTGCAAGCCGTCAGTAGAACCGACAGCGTCGACACGAGGGCCATCACCGTAGCGGCGCGTGATTTGCTCATCATCCGCCCTCTCCTAGTGACTTGAGGTAGGCAACCAAAGCCGCGACTTCCTGCTCGGGGAAATTGTACGGCGGCATCGTCTTGCCGTAACCCTGAACCACCTGATCCCAGGAGTTCACGATCGAATCGGCGAGGTACGCCTCGTCGGCAACCACCTTCTCGCCGCTGACCAGAGGTCGCTCCGCGCCGAACAGGCCCTTCCAGTTCGGGCAGGGCTGTTGCTTCACGCCGTCGACGGCGTGGCAAGCCATGCAGCCTTTGCTGTTGCTGAGCTTTTGGCCCCAGCACGCCTCGGGGTTTGCTGCACCGGTGCACTCGGGCGGCATCGTGACGTCCCCCGCCGCGATGGGAGCCGCCCCCTTGAACGACCAGCCGTTGACCGCCGACTCGTCCGCCGAGGGCTGAGGCGCAAGGGCGGCAAACTCGTCGCGATGGGTCGAGCCGTACGCCGCCATCGCCTGGGCGATGGGCATCGTCCCTTTGTCGAGGGCTTCCTCCTGCTGCCGCTTGATGATGTCGTACTCATCATCGCTAATGGGCGCCCTGGCCGAATCGGCTTGGCCGCAACCCAGGCCGAACGCCATCACGGCCGAGAGGGCCACGAGGACGTGGAAGGATGCAAATCGTGTTTTCTGCTTCGTACTCATCCGTGCACGCTCAGTATATTTGGTGGAGGTGGTGGCTCCGCTGAAGCCTTGGATCGCCAACCGGCACCAACGGGACATTCCCGAGCTGCCAAAAGACATAGGTGAAAAAGACGCCGCCGACGAACAGAAGCGCCCCAAAGTCTGCGAGCTGGACCTGGAATGCTCCGGCCTGGGGCAGCACGAACCAGTAGATGTCCACGACGTGCATGAAAAGGACCCAGAAGCACATGACCTGGAGCCAGGGAAGCGCGCGCTTCTGAACGCGCGAAATCAAAAGGACGAACGGCGCCACGAAGTGACCGAAGATGAGCAGGTAGGATACGAATTTCCAGCCGCCGTCCCAGCGCTTCATGAACCAAGTGGCTTCCTCCGGAATGCCCGCGTACCAAATCAGCATCCATTGCGAGAATTGGACGTAGGTCCAAAAACAGACGAAGCCAAACATGAGCCTGCTGAGGTCGTGGAAGTGCTCGATGTTGATGACGTCGCCAACCAAGCCACGCTTGTAGAGGCTCAAGCCAATCAGGATTGTGAGGGCGAGAATCGAGACCGCAGAACCGGCGAAGATGATCACGCCGAAGATCGTCGAAAACCAAGCGGCCTCGAGGGACATCAACCAATCAAACGCCGCAAAAGTCAGCGCGCCGGCAAACAGAATCAACGACGGGGCCGCCAAGCTCTGCATCCGAACGGTGTGCTTCGGGTCGTGGTCCTGGTCTTGGCGCCTCGACCAAGTGAAGTACGCTAGGGCCAGCAGACACCAAACGAGGAGATAGCCGAAACCGCGAGCAGCCCAGCCCTTGGTGTTCAGGTAGCCGGCTTTCTTTTCGAGGACTTCGTGGTGAAGTGCGGCTTCCTGAAGGGTGTGGGTGTGCGCTTCGTCGTGCGCCGCAGCTTCGCTGTGACCGCCGTGATCTTCACCATCGGCCTGCGCGTGCGCGACGCTGGAGCCGAAACCGAGGAGGCCGTGCTCCTCCTGATCGCCCGCGAGGTCAGACGCCGAATCAGGCTCCGCATGCTCGCCGTGAGCCGACACGCTTTGCCATTCGTCGTAAATGTGAATCTTGCCGAGCGCGACGCCAGCAATGAAAGGAAGCGCCAAGAGCGCAATCACGGGAGCACCCGACATGATGACTTCGACAATGCGTCGCGAGGATACACCCCAGTGCGAAGCGGTCAGGAACTGGATCAACACTAGAAACAGAGCGCCCAGCATGAAGGTGGCGGTCGTGAACAAGCCGAACAAGTAAGCGTAGCCAAGCCGGTCCGCGTCGGCCGTGAGGACAGCGAGCAGGCCGCCCACCAGGGCGAGCCCCAAGGGTGCAAGCCACGCGCGCTTCCACAAGCGATCGTCTCCGACTAGGTAGTCTCTATCGTTTGCGTTCGTCACTTGGTCTGCTCCGTGTTCTTGAGCGCCGCCACTGGTGCCTGAGTCAGCTGCAGCGCGCGGACGTAGTGAACGATGGCCCATCGGTCGTCGACCGGGATGTTGTGGGCGTAGGCCGGCATATTTCGCAAGCCATTGGTGATGGTCGCGAAGAGCTGGCCATCGGGAATGTGTCGCAGCCGGTCATCGTGGAAGCTCGGAGCGACGAGACCGCTCGCGCCCAGCGAGGCAGCGCGGCGCGATACCATGCCTTTGCCGTCGCCGGATACGGAGTGGCAGGTTGCGCAGAAAATTTCATATCGGTCTTTGCCGCGCTTGAGAAACGCCGCGCTGCCCCCACGCCGTGCGATGACGGTGGGAGGCACCTCCAAGAGATATCCTTCGTTCGCAGCGAGACCGGTCGCGGTCGTCAGCGAGCGTTCCATCTCGCGAGAGACCGCCCCTTCGACCTGAGGGCGCATGGAGCGCTGATCCGCGAAGAACGGCTGCCGCTCCTGGGTATCGTAGCGCGGCTGGTTGTACATGTTGCGGATACCGACGATCGGCGGCTCGCTACTTTCGCCGCCGACACAACCCGTCAAGAGCGTTGCGAATGCCAGTGCGATCAGAAGGGCACGCATCAGAGCACCTCCTCTTCGACCAGCTCGATGTACGTCGGGTTCGTGGCCTCGAGGAGCGCTCTGGTTCGATCGAGGTCGAACTTCTGGTCTCCCGCTTCGATTGAAATGAAGTACTTGTCGTCGGTAGCGGCTTCGAACCGGTCGGACGCGAAAATCGGGTGATTGTGCATCGGCAGCTTGATGATGCCGAGCAAACCGAAGAGCGTCGCGAAGCCGCACAAAAGAACCCCGAGCTCGAACATGATCGGCACCATCGATGGGAACGCGCCTGGCGGCTTGCCGCCGACGATGAGCGGATAGCCGGCGCCGATGTTCAACAAGTTGAAGTCGAAAGCATTGGTGTACTGCATCATCGCCACCGCGGTTGCGACGCCGAGCATCCCAAAGATGAACGAGAGAACACCGATTCGCGTGGGCTTGAGCCCCATCGCCTCATCCATGCCGTGCATGGCGTACGGGGTGTGGCAGTCCCAGTTCTCGTAGCCGGCGTCTCGCACCTTCATCGCCGCCTGGGCGATTGCATTCGGCGTGTCGTATTCGGCCAGGTAAAGAGCGGGCTTTTTTGTTTCGTTAGCCATGATTCGCGTCACTCCGCGGGTACCGGCGCGCCAACCGCGTCCGGTGCCTCGTCATGTGCCTGTATGGCGTGCAAGTCAGGATGCGCGCCCGGCAGGTTTCCTTTGACCTCCGCGATGGCGATCATCGGTACCCAGCGAACGAAGAGCAGGAACAGCGTAAAGAACAATCCGAAGGTTCCGAGGTAGGTCAGGATGTCGATCGCCGTGGGATGGAACATGCCCCATGACGACGGCAGGAAGTCCTGGTACGTCGACGTGACGATGATCACGAAGCGCTCGAACCACATGCCGATGTTGATGAGAACGCTTGCGATGAGCATGATCGGTACGCTCGTACGCGCTCGCTTGAACCAGAAGATCTGCGGGACGATGACGTTGCAGAACACCATCGCGTAGTACGCCCACCAGAGCGGGCCCCAGTTGCCACTGCTGTCCAGCTGGCCCCAGCCGAGACGATTGTGGAAGAACACCCACTGCTCGTACGGATTCGACGAGTACCAGGCGATGAAGAACTCCATTGCGTAGGCGTAGCCGACCAGAAGCGCCGTCCCGAGCATGAACTTGTTCATCAAGTCCAAGTGCCGGATGGTCACGATGTTTTGCAGCTTGAAGATCGAGCGGCAGATCAACATCAGCGTCATCACGAGCGCGAATCCGCTGAAGACGGCGCCAGCGACGAAGTACGGCGGGAAAATCGTCGTGTGCCAGCCGGGAACGACCGAAGTTGCGAAGTCGAAGGAAACGACCGAGTGAACCGACAGGACCAGTGGGGTCGAGATGCCGGCGAGGATCAGGTACGCCCGCTCGTAGTGTTGCCAGTGCCGATGCGCGCCGCGCCAGCCGAGCGCGAAGAACCCGTAAATCCGCTTGCGAGTCAGGTTTTTGGATCGGTCACGCAGCGTTGCGAAGTCCGGGATCAAGCCCACGTACCAAAAGATCACGCTGATCGTCAGATAGGTACTGACCGCAAAGACGTCCCACATCAGCGGGCTCTTGAAGTTCGGCCACATGTCCATCTGGTTTGGCAGCGGGAACAAGTAGTAGTCGAACCAGGGGCGACCGGTGTGGATCGCTGGGAACAAGCCCGCGCAAAGCACTGCAAAGACGGTCATCGCCTCGGCGAAGCGATTGATGCTCGTTCGCCACTTCTGCCTAAACAAGAAGAGAATTGCGGAGATAAGCGTGCCGGCGTGACCAATACCAATCCACCAGACGAAGTTGGTGATGTCCCAGGCCCAGTAAATCGGAGCATTGTTGCCCCAGACACCCACGCCCTGCACGAACAAGTACGCAAGCGCGGCGGTCATCGCACCAAGGGCGGAGAGCGAAAGTAAGAACAAGAGCCACCAACCCCGCGGGGCGGGGTTCTCGGTGACGCCAGCGATGGTCTCGGTAATCTCGTTGGCGGTCGTTCCTTCGGGCAGAAGGGACGTCTCGCCGAGCTCTTTGATGGGTGCGTCGTAACTCATTGGTTCTTACCCATTTCCCTTCAGCTTGGGGTTTGGGTTCCGGATGCGTGCTAGGAACGACGTGCGCGGACGCGTGCCTATTTCGGCGAGCAGTTTGTAGTTGCGGTCGACAGCGGCCAACTTGGACACGCGGCTCTTCGGGTCGTTGAGGTCGCCGAATGTGATGGCTCCCGTCGGGCAGGCCTGCTGGCACGCGCTCTTGATCTCGCCATCCCGGAGCGTACGGCCATCGCGCTTGGCGGAGAGCTTCCCTTCTTCGATGCGCTGCACACAATAAGTGCACTTCTCCATGACTCCGCGCATTCGAACGGTGACGTTGGGGTTGAACTGGAGCTTCCTCGATTCCGGGAAGTCCTCGAACCAACCGAACTTGTCGTCGAGGTGGCCGTGCCAGTCGAGGTAGTTGAAACGGCGAACCTTGTACGGACAGTTGTTGGCGCAGTATCGAGTGCCCACGCATCGGTTGTAAACCATGTCGTTGAGGCCCTCTGGCGAGTGAACCGTCGCGTTGACGGGGCAGACGTTTTCGCAGGGTGCTTCCTCGCACTGCTGACAGGTAACCGGCTGCACCGCGACCTCGGGATTGTTCGCGTCGTCGCCGACGAAGTACCGGTCGATGCGGAGCCAGTGCATCTCGCGACCCCGCTCCACTTCGAACTTCCCCACCACGGGGATGTTGTTTTCCGACTGACAGGCGACGACGCAGGCGTTGCAACCCGTGCATCCGTTGAGGTCGATCGTCATGCCCCACTTGTGACCTTCGCCGTAGTCCACCTGCTTCCACAGGGGCGGGGTGCTCACAGGGTCGACCGACCGGTACGAAGCGAAGTCTGGCTCCTTCTTGTACTCATCGAGCGTCGCGTCGATCGCGATCGGGCGACCCTCCATGCGGTCGTGCGTCTGGGTCTGCACCAGACTGTAGGTCTCGCGGAGCGGATCGACCGTCACGCCATCGGTGAAGTCCATTTGGCTCGACGTCCGGAGCGGATTCACATCGAAGCCCTTGCCATTGCCGTAACGGCCCGCTGCGGTTCGGCCCCAACCCAGGGTCAAGGTCACTGCGTGGTCCGCGTGTCCGGGAACGATCCAGGCGGGGATCTCGACCTTGGCCTCGCCCTTGCTGAGGCGAAGCATCTGACCGTTCTTGACGCCGAGCTCCCGCGCACTCGTCGGAGAGATCAGCGCTGCGTTGTCCCAAACGAGCTTGGTCATCGGGCTCGGCAGCTCGAGCGCCCAGAGGTTGTTGGCGTGAGTGCCATCCCAGAGTGCGGGGTCGGGCTCGAAGACGACCTCGAAGTTGTCGCGGCTCGCGCGGTTACGGCTGCGGAACGTGATGAGCGCTTCGATGAGAGACGCAACGTTGACTGGCGGCTTGCTCTGCGCCGGGCTCAGGAGGACCCCCGTGTGAAGCGCCCCTCGCCAGATAACGTCGCTGCTCAAGTCCGTGGCCGGAACGCCGTAGTCGAGGAGCGCCTTGGTATCCTTGTCGAGCTGGCCTGCTTGGGTCTCTCGGACGATGTCGTGGCCCGAGCTGGTCTTCTCGTCCATCAGGGTCGCCAGCAGCTCGATTTCGCTGCGTCCGCCGTAGAGCGGTGCGATCAACGGCTGCTGGACTGTGACAGAGCCATCGAGCGCCTGCTGGTCACCCCAAGCCTCGAGCTCGTGAGCGAGTGGCGCATGCCAGCTGCATCGCTCCGAGGTTTCATTGCGGTGCGTCGCGAGATGGACGGACGTGAGCCCTTCTCGATCGAGCAGCTCCGCGAACTTCACGTCCGCTGGCGCGTCGTATACCGGATTGCCCCCGAGGATGATTAGCGATGAGGTCGCGTCGGCGTCATTCGCGAGATCCCCGATGCTCGCCCGGTTGTCCGAGTCATCCGGATCGATCACCGGAGCGAAGAACGTGGTTCGGCCGAAGTTGCCCAGCGCCGCATTGAGAACCGTCGCGAGCGCGTGAACGCGCGCCGGCTGCCCTGCGCCGGGAATCACCAGCGAGCGGCCCCGGTTCTCGATGAGGTCGTCGGCAATCGCGTCGATCCACGCCATGTCGATCCCATCCGTATCCAGCGCGCCCTCGACCTGTTGGAGGACATCGGCGATTGGCTTGAGCTGGGTTGCTCCTCGAGCCGCTAGGACGATCAATAGCGCTCGCGCAAACCATTCGATCTCCGCCTGTGGGATGCGCAGGCGGTGGTCGGCCATGCTGCCCGTCACCGTGAAGTTCGACTCGAGAACGTAGAGCCGGCTCATCGGCGCTTCCGCAGATCCAAGCTTGCGGGTGAGCGCGAATCGACGGCCGGCAGCGACTGCGCCCGGCTCGGAGCCGAGAAAGTCGGAGCCGAGAGACAGCGTGACGGCCGACTTCGAATAATCGTAGAGCGGAATGTGCGGCGCCCCTTGGAACACCATTCGCGCGCCTTCGCGCGCGTTGTCGTCGTTGATTGGGCTGTAGGTGTGAAAGCGTGCCTTCGGAAACTTCTCGATGACCTTGTCGCGCATGCGGCGAAACGACGGGCTGTTCGAAATTGGCGCGAGGATTCGGAGGCCCGCTCCCTGGTCCTTCTCGTGCTTTTGCGCCAAGTCCTTCAACGCCTTGTCGAAATCGGTGTCGGTCGCGTCGACGAGCGCGTTGCCTCGACGCTGCGCGGGGGACTGTGATCGGTCGGGATCGTAGAGGTCCCACACATATGCCTGAGCACGGACATCGGTCCCGCCAAGGCTCCTCGTATGCTGCTCGTTGCCCTCGACCTTGGTCGGGCGGCCGTCGTGGTTGGTGACCACGACTCCGAGTGCATCACGTCCACGCGACGTCACCGTGGCGAAGTGGGAAGGGATGCCCGGCACCGAGTACTCGGGCGCCTTGCTGTACGGGAGGATCTCGTTCTTAGGTCGACGGACGCAGCCCTGAAGCCCTGCAGCCAAGGCCGCGATCGAGGAGCCCTGGACGAAGGACCGGCGTGATACGAGCGCCTTGGGGCTCAACAGATCGGTGATGAAACCGCCAGGCTGCTCTTCTTGGGCAAGCTTGGTCAGCTCCTCGGCACCGAGGGCCTTGTCCTCGAGGCTCCGCCACATCGACGGACCCTTCCCGGGGCTCAGCTCATAGGACTTTCGACGGGTCATCGGTGGCACCCCGAACAGTGCAAAGGTGGATTGAGAACGCTCGCGATCGCGGCGCGCTGGGCCAGCCAGGCCTCGTCGGCTTCCCATTTCATGTTGGTAATCTCGCTCTTGGGTCGAATGTGTTCCTCGGGATTGCGGTGGCATTCCAAGCACCACTGCATCGCGATCGGCTCGACCACCCCGACAACCTCCATCTGGTCGATCCGTCCATGGCAGGATGCACAGCCGACACCGGCTCTGAGATGAGCGCTGTGGTTGAAGAAGGCGTGATCGGGAACCTGGTGAACGCGAACCCATGCGATCGCGTCATCGGTCTCCCAGCTTTCGCGGACGGGCGCGAGCTTCACCGACTCGGTATGCACGAGGGCGTGGCATCCCATGCAAGTCTGCGTCGGCGGCACCATCGCTTCGTGGGAGCGCTCGGCCTGGGAGTGGCAGTAGCGACAGTCCATCCCGAGCTCACCCGCATGCAAGCGGTGGCTGTAGTCGACGGGCTGCTTGGGCGCATAGCCGACCTGCAGGTTGGGTGGGGTGAAGTAGACCCAGAACAATATGAACACGCCTGCTCCGAGACCGCCCGCCACGAGGGCCACGGCGAGAGGCAAGTAGTTCAACTCGCGGGGGAAAATCTGCATGCTGCGTTTTCTCTTCAGTCCTCTAAACGACCGGCCGCCATTTAGGCGAAGCTCAAGGGTCGGACAAGTCGGTTCGTCACTTTTCTACGAACAAGATCCATGCGGCGATTGCGCAGCCAAGCGAGGCTCGACTTTAACTCTCCCTCCGGGCCCGCTAGGGCCGCTCCAAAACGCCGTCAAGCCCGGAGCGATCGGAAACGCGGGAGCCTATATCCCCGTCCAGCGAACAATGGTCAAGCGACGGGCGTCACCTTGACCCCAACCGCCAAACCATCCGGCGTGGGCACGCAGACCGAATCGAAGTTGACGGCCATCTCCTCATGAAAACGGCGCATCGCCCGCGCCTCATCGCTGTCTTCCAGCAGCCGACCGAAGAGATAGGCGTTGTCCCCGATCAGCAATCCCCCGCTCCGCAGGTTCTCCGTCGCCCAGCGGCCGTACACGTCGTAGCGGCCTTTGTCTGCGTCGAGGAAGACCGCACAGAATGGTCCAGAATCACTGAGCTTTGGAAGGACCTCCGCGGCGTCGTCTCGAACGATGGTCACGCGGTCGCCAAATCCGGCCTCTCCGATGACCTCGGCGGCGACTCCCGCATGCTTCGGGTTCGCCTCGATCGTCCACAGGTGGCCGCCGGGCGGAAGCGCGCGTGCGATCCAGAGCGCGGAATACCCGGCTAAAGTCCCGACTTCGACGACTTTGCGGGCCTTCGTCAGCCCCAAGAGCAGCTCCAATAGCCTGCCCTCCGCCGGACCGAGCTGAATTTCCGGCATGCCGTGCCGAGCGGGAGCGTCAAACGCACGCGCCAGTGCACTGTCTTCGGGGTGGTGCGTGCGCGCGGCATAGTCGAGGATTTGTGCACTGGCATACCGTTCTCCGGCTCTAGAACCTTGATCCGCCATGGAATTCTCCGAATTCTGCGTGACTTTGTTTTCCTAATATCGATATTTTCCGTTGGCACCGTTACAATCCAGATGTGCCACGACCATCGTCACCGCCGCCGGCGCCTCCGCCGAATACCCCGTTGGGCGACTACACACTGGTCGACCGTATTGCAGTTGGAGGGATGGCGGAAGTCTTTCGTGCCCTCGAGCCGCGGGCGGCCGGCGAGCCGCGCGTCGTGGTCTTGAAACGAATGCTTCCGCATATCGCCGATGAGATCAACGCGCAGGAGATGTTCGCCGAAGAGGCCAGGCTCGCCAGCCAAATCACGCATCCGAACGTGGTTCACGTCCTCGGCCACGGCGAGATCGAGGGGCAGCCTTACCTGACACTCGAGTACGTCCCGGGCTGCGACCTCTGGCGGTTGAATCGCCGCCTCACACGCGACAGCCGAAAGCTCGAGCACGATCTCGTGGTCTACTTGGTACGCCAGATCTTGAGCGGCCTCGACGCCGTGCACCGCGCAACCGATTCGGCAGGCGGCACACTCGGCATCGTCCATCGCGACATCAGCCCGTCCAACGTACTCATTTCGATTCACGGCGATGTAAAGATTGCCGATTTCGGCATCGCGCGCTCCGATGTCAACGCCTTCGAAGCGAGCACCGCGGCGCGCGCAAACGGGAAGCTCGGTTACCTCGCGCCGGAGCAGGTGTCGGGTGGTAACGTCGACCAGCGCGCCGATCTCTTCTCGACGGGCGTCATTGCCGCAGAGCTCTTCATGCGGCGACCCCTGTTTACCGGTGGCAGCGAGCTCGCGGTGCTCCTCGCGATTCGCGACGCCGAGGTTCATCCGTTCGTCGAGTTCCTCCCGCAGCTGCCCGAAGGGCTCGGCTCCGTGATTCTCAAGGCACTTGCGGCGAGCCCGGAGGAACGGCCATCCACCGCGCGCGCGTTCTGGGCAGCGCTCGATCCGTGGCAGAGCCGCCCCGAAGAAGTGTTGCGCGCGGAGCTCGCCAACTTGGTCGGTTCCATCACCGCCGAATCCCGATTGCGCAAGACCTCGGCCGACACGATACCCAAGGCGACGATGCCGCCGACGCCGCTCTTGCTCTCCGACGAGCATCCGAGCACGACGAACGTCACGCCACTCGAGTACACGATTCGAAAGCCGAACGGTGCGACCGTCGGCCCGTTGGCCTACGCGAAAGTGGTCGAGGCGGTGGCCACGGGGCAAGTCGACGGGAGCGACGACATCAGCGTAGCCGGCGGCGACTTTCAACCGCTCTCTTCGATCACCGACCTCTACCGCCACGTTCCGATCTCCCGAATGACGCCGACCACGACGCGCGTCCAAGCCTCGGCGGCTGCCGACCTACGCATCAACTTCGAGGACGGCGGCTTCGTGAGAGCGCTGGCCCGCACGCTGGTCGCGCAACGCACTGGCCTCTGGCTCTGCGAGCAAGGCGGCGTCCGCAAGGAGGTCTACACGAACGAGGGCGTCCCGGCTTTCGTAACGAGCAATCTCGCCGGGGAGCTTCTGGGGGAGTATCTCGTCAAGGAGCACGTCATCACACGCACGGAGCTCGACATGGCGCTCGCGGTGATGCCGCGTTTCGAAGGCAAGCTGGGAGACACATTGGTCGCGCTGGCGCTCGTCGAGCCACTGGAGCTCTTTCAACACATCGCCGAGCAGGTCCGAGAAAAGCTTCTAGACCTGTTCAGCTGGGAGTCGGGCACCGCGACCTTCTACGATGGAGTCGACCCGCCCAGCAGCGGCTTTCCGCTGCGCCTCGACGCCTGGGAGATCCTCGATCGCGGTATCCGGCGCCGCATCGCCGCCGGCTTGGAGACCAAGCTCATCTTGGAGCGCGGACAGGATAGGGTCGCCCAGCCGGCACGAATCGATACCGGAGTCGCCACTGCGGCCCTCCCGGACGACGTGCGCGCCGCGCTCAGGTTCTGCGAGACGCCACAGAGCATCGAGCAGCTGGCGCAATTCGTCACACAACAGCCCGGCAACAGCGACCCACAGCGCGGTTACCGGGTCGCTGCGATTCTGCTCAGTCTTGGCGCCGTCCAGTGGGTCTGAGCGCCGCCGCCGCCCCTCCTTGACCCCCCGATGGGCTGCTGCTAGCTCTGCGCCCGGCTTTTCTAGCCGAATTCATAGGAGTAGCGATGTCCAACGTACGTGTCCTCGTGTCCGACAAGCTCGCCGAGGCCGGGCTCCAGGTCTTGCGCGATGCGCCTGGTGTAGACCTCGAGTTTCGACCCGGCATGAGTGAAGATGAGCTCTGTGAGATCATCGGAGACTACGACGGCCTCATCATCCGCTCGGCCACCCAGGTCACCCCGCGCGTCATCGAACGAGCAGACCGCCTTAAGGTCGTCGGCCGCGCGGGAATCGGCGTCGACAACGTGAACATCCCTGCTGCGAGTCGGCGAGGCATCGTGGTGATGAACACCCCGACGGGGAACTCCGTGACGACCGCCGAACACGCCTTGGCGCTGCTGGCCGCGCTCGCGAGAAAGATCCCACAGGCGGTCACGTCGATGCGCGGCGGCAAGTGGGAGAAGAGTAAGTTTCAGGGCCGCGAAATCGCATTCAAGACGCTCGGCGTCATCGGCCTCGGCAACATCGGCCGCATCGTCGCCGACCGCGCCCAGGGCCTCAAGATGAAGGTCATCGGCGTGGACCCGGTGATGAGCAGCGATCGCGCGGCCGAGCTCGGCATCGAGCTGGTCGAGCTCGATGATCTCTTCAAGCGGGCTGACTTTTTGACGATTCACGCGCCGCTCACGCCCGAAACCAAAAACATGATCGACGACTCGGCCTTCAAAAAGATGAAGAGCAGCGCACTGCTCGTGAACGCGGCCCGGGGTGGCATCGTTGACGAGGAGGCCCTCGCTCGCGCGATCACCGCAGGCGAAATCGCGGGCGCCGCCCTCGACGTGTTCAGCAACGAGCCAATCGATCCCGATCACCCCCTGCTCGGCTTGGACAACGTCTTGTGTACGCCGCACCTCGGGGCTTCGACCTCGGAAGCGCAGGAACGCGTTGCCGTCGAGGTCGCAGAGCAAGCGGTCGGCTACCTTCAACTCGGCATCGTCAAGAACGCCGTCAACGTGCCAGCGCTCCCCCAGGAAATTGCAGAGCGGCTCAAGCCGTATCTCGACGTCGCCAAGTTGCTCGGCAGCTTGGTGGGCCAGCTCGATCCGGTCGACGTGCGCGAGCTGCGGGTGACCTGCACGGGCGAAGCGGGCGAGCTCGGCGTGACTCCGATTGCGCGCGCAGCTCTTGCTGGGTTCCTCGAACATCACCTCGAAGAGCCGGTCAATCCGATCAGCGCACCGTACGAGGCACAAGAGCGCGGCATTCGGCTCGCCGAGGTCAAGGAACCAAGCGACCGGTACGCCACGACCGTTCGCGTGACCGTCACTGGCGAAAAGGGCATCCACACGGCAACCGGCACACCTGGCCGCAAGGGCGAGCCGCGTCTCGTCGGCCTCGAGGGCTACGAGATCGATGCCGTGATGGAGGGCCCCCTCGTCATCATTCGCAACGAGGACCGACCCGGCGTCATCGGATCGGTCGGCACGCTGCTCGGCAACCGCGGGATCAACGTCTCGCGCATGCAGGTCGGGCTCGACGAAGAGGGCGGCCAGGCATTGGCGATCTGGAACGTCGATTCGATCGTGAACAGCGACGCCCTCGACGAGATCCGCGGCATCGGGTACGTGAGCAGTGTGCATACCCTGAGGCTCTGAGATGCCCCCTTCGCCGCGAAAGCGACGGGCCGGGAGCGATGCACGGCTCGGGACCCTGAGTCCTGGCCTGCCGATGACTCCTCCCGGTGGCATGCGCGACCTCCTGCCGCCGGCGTCCATGACGCGGACCCTTCTTTGGCAGGGGCTGATGGAGACCTTCGACCTCTATGGCTACCAGCGGGTCACCACCCCGCCGGTGGAGTACGCGGAGGTGATCGAACGCGGGCTCGGTACCGTCGACCGCCGTGACCTCGTGCGATTCATCGAGCCTGATTCCGGCGAGGTCGCACTGCTGCGGCCGGACATGACGCCACAGATCGCGCGAATCATCGCGACGAGGCTTCAGGACCGGCCTGCGCCCTGGCGCCTCTGCTACGAAGGTACGATCGTGCGTCGTCGACGAGGTCGCGCGCGCAAGCAGCATCAAGTTCTGCAGTGCGGCATCGAGTGCGTCGGGTTGAAGGGTCCCGAAGCGGATGCCGAGGTGATCGAGGTCGCGGTTCGCGCGTGCGAGCAAGTGGGCCTCGAGGATTTCCTGGTCGAGCTGGCGCAGGTGAAGATCGGCGCGGAGGTTCTCGAGCACGTGCCCCCGAACGCGCGCCTCGCGGTGGTGGAAACGCTTGCCGCCAAGGACGCGACCAATCTCGAAAAGCTGCTCAAGGGCGCCGGGGTCATCGCTACCGAGCGCAGGCGCCTGATCATGCTCTGCGACCTCTACGGAGACCGTTCGGTGCTCGCGGACGCCCGGCGGGGCCTCAGGAACAGCGCTGCGCGACGCGCGCTGGACGAGCTGGAGCAGGTCGTGGAACGATTGGAGTCTGCGGGCCTCGGGGAGCGAGTGGCGATCGACCTGAGCGACCTGCGCCGACACAGCTACTACACCGGGGTGAGCATGACGCTGCTCGCTGCGGGGCCTGGCGAGCCGCTCGGAACGGGCGGACGCTACGATGACCTCCTCCGTCGTTACGATGCGCCAGCACCTGCAACCGGATTCGCGTTCGAAGTCGACAACGTCCTTTGGGCTCTCTCCGAGGCAGGCGTCTCCCTAGAAGGCAAGCTGCCTCTGCGTGCCGTGGTCGCCGGCGGCAGCTACGCGCGCCGTCGCGATACGGCAGAGCTCTGGCGGAGCCGCGGCGCGAGAGTGGCCGTGATCCCATCGAAAAGCGCCGATGAAGCCAAGCAGTACGGGAAGGCCTGGGATTACGACCTGTTGATCTGGAATCAGGGAAGAGGCGCGCGTCTCACACGATTGAGGGACGGTCGCACGCGGGCGCTCGAAGGTGAGCCCGGCGGCGAGCTGTTTGTGAAACTGATCTCTTGGGCACGAGTTGGGAACGAAACATGAGCGCAGTGGTGGTGGTAGGGGCCCAATGGGGCGACGAGGGTAAGGGCAAGGTCGTCGACCTCTACGCTCCGTATGCCGAGCTGGTGGTTCGATACGCGGGCGGGGCCAACGCGGGGCATACCCTCGTGGTCAACGGCGAAAAGCTGATTCTCCACCTGATCCCATCGGGCATTCTTCATGAGCAGACCAAGTGCGTCGTCGGACAGGGCACGGTCATCGACCCGGCGGTGTTCCTGGAGGAGATCGAAGCATTGTCGGCGCGCCGGGTTGCAACCGACGGCCGCCTGCTCGTCAGTCAGCGTGCGCACGTCGTCTTGCCACATCACAAGCTGATCGACGGACTTCGCGAAAAGAAGTCGAACGAGGCGATTGGAACGACCAAGCGCGGCATCGGCCCTTGCTACGAAGACAAGGTCGCGCGGCGCGGCGTCCGGATGGGGGACCTGCTCGACATTGAGGTGCTGCGGGGCAAGCTCGATGCAAACCTCGAGAGCTGGCGCCCCGTTGCAGAGGACCTTGGCGGCACCCTTCCAAGCGCCGAGGAAGTCGCCGCGCAGTATGCCGCGCTCGGAGAAGCGCTCCGGAGATACATCGGCGACGCGGCCGCGATCGTGCGGGCATCGATTCGGGCCGAAGAGAAGATCCTGCTCGAGGGCGCACAGGGCACCATGCTCGACATCGACAATGGGACCTATCCGTTCGTGACGAGCTCGAACGCGGTTGCGGGCGGCGCCTGCGCCGGCGCGGGGATCGGACCCACTCACATTCGCCGAGCCGTTGGAATCGCGAAGGCCTACACCACGCGCGTCGGCGGTGGCCCTTTCCCGACCGAGCTCGAGGACGAGACCGGCCAGCTCCTGCGCGATGCAGGCGCGGAGTATGGCTCGACGACAGGGCGTCCGCGCCGATGCGGCTGGCTCGATTTGGTCGCGCTTCGGCACGCGGTCACCGTCAATGGCCTTGGCGAGCTGGCGATCACGAAGCTCGACGTCCTGTCGGCTGTCGACGCGATCATGCTCTGCGTCGCCTACGAGCTCGACGGAGAGCGCCTGGACTATCCACCATACGAGCGGCTCGAAGCGGTCCAGCCCATCTACGAAACGCTCGAGGGCTGGGACGAAGATCTCTCCGGTTGCCGCACCCGGGCCGACCTGCCCGCAGCGGCACAGGCATACCTCGCTCGGATCGAGCAGGAGGTCGGCTGCCCCATCGGCGTGGTCAGCGTAGGCCCCGATCGCGAGGACACCGCCGACCTCCAAGACCCCTTTGGGGCCTAGCGTTCGACGCACGCCGTGAAGTCGATTTCGACCTTTGCGCCCTTGGGCAGCGCAGCGACCTGCACCGTCGCGCGCGCCGGCGGCGTCTGACCCTCGAAGAACTGAGCGTAAACCTGATTCATCTTCGAGAATTCGCTCATATCCGTCAGGTACACCGTTGCTTTCACGACGTCACCTCGACTCGCTCCAGCTTTCTCGAGGACGGCGTCGAGGTTTTGAAGCACCTGCCGAGTCTCCGCTTCGATGTCGCCGTCGCCCAGCATCCGGCCGTCTCTTGGGTCGAGTGCGAGCTGTCCTGAACAGTACACCCACGCTCCTACGGCAACGGCTTGACAGTAGGGGCCGATGGCAGCGGGTGCTCGATCGGTCTCGATTCGTTTGTTCGTCATGATTCCATGCTACTTCATACCCGCATGAAGGTCGCCACGTGGAACGTGAACTCGATCCGGGCACGCCGGCAGCATGTGGTCGACTGGCTCGACGCCGCGCAGCCGGACGTGCTCTGTCTCCAGGAGCTCAAGGTGTCCGAGGCCGACTTCCCTTACGATGAAATCAAGGATTGCGGCTACGACGCCGCGGTGTTCGGGCAAAAGACGTACAACGGCGTCGCGATCCTGAGCCGCCGCCCAATGTCGAACGTCGTGACGGACCTGGGCGATTCGGAAGACGACCCACAGGCGCGGCTGATCAGCGCAGACGTCGACGGGCTGACGATCCTCAGCGCCTACTTTCCGAACGGTGGGGAGGTGGGCTCGGACAAATTCGAGTACAAGCTTCACTGGATCCGACGACTTCGGGAGGCGCTCAGCAGGCGATTCGACCCCGACGCCGATCAGGTCGCCCTCTGCGGTGACTTCAACGTGGCCCCGTTCGACGACGACATCGGAAGGCCCGCCGAATGGCGCTCGTCGGTGCTCGCGTGCGACGCCGTCCGTGACGGCTTGACCGAGCTTGCATCGTTTGGGCTGCACGACGCGTTCCGACCTTTTCATCCGACCGGTGGAGTGTTTTCCTGGTGGGACTACCGAGGCAGGGGCTTCGAGAGAGGCAACGGACTTCGTATCGACCACGTGTACTGCACCTCGAAGCTGGCCGAACGCACGATTGGCGCGATCGTCGACCGCGAGGAGCGCGCGCGCAACTCCCCCTCGGACCACGCGCCTGTGGTGGTGGAGTTCGCATGAGATCGCTCTTGGTCTTGGCCGGATGCGCCCTGCTCCCGTCGATCACCTCCGCCGCCCTCCAAGCATGGTTTCCAGTGCGTGGGTCCGCACCCGAGGCGATCCGAGAACGAGCGCTGCTGGAGTATCGGCGCACGTGCTTTTTCGTTAGCGTGATCGCGCTTCCAGCTGCCGCCGTTGCTGGGGCGCTGGCTGTCGAACCCGCTCTGTCCACGCGCTTTCCGACGATCGGTGCTTGGTTTTTCGGGAGCGTGAGCATGACGACCGCTTGGGTCGCCATCGCGTTAGCCCGGCGGACTCCCGAGGAAGCCAGCGCGATGTCCCGCTTGGAAACCGCCGGACGCGCGGTGCAGATGTCCACGATGCCCATCGTGGCCACCGGGCTCGCCTTGGTCGTACGCTTCGCCGCTCAACGACTCGATTCGTCTGGCGGCGTGGCAGAAGCGATGGGAGTTGCGCTGGTCTCCGTGGCTGCCGTCATCGTCGTCAGCCCTTGGCTTATGATCAAGCTCGGTGTTTGGCCGGTGTTTCCCAAATCGCTCGAGGTTGGGCATCGTCCGTGGCGCCTCGCACATCTTCCGGCTCCGACGCCCTATCTAACGCACGCCGCCGCACTGCCCTGGCTGAGAACCGCATTGGTGAGTGACGGCCTGTTCAACCGCGCTCCTGAACGTCACTGGCAAACATTGGTGCGATACGAAGCGGGGGACTCGCTGAGCTCGCGCGGGGAGCGCGCGCCACGTTGGGCCGTCGCCATCGGACTCTCGGTCGTCCTGTTCACGGCGGCCGGCGCCATTGGCGCGAACGAGCCGCGCACCCTCGTTGCGGCGACCGCCCTTGCCGTGTTCTTCGCCATGACGGCAAGCTGGTTCGCGAATCGGCGCCCTTTGCCGAAGCTGTTGCTCGATTCGGAAGGTCCATCGATGGAGGAGCTCGCTCAGTCGCTGCGCAGTCTACCACCGTGCCTTGGTCAGGCACTGCCGCGCACCTCACACAAGCCGCTCGGTCCAGCGCTCTACGATCGATTGTACGCGCTCGGCCACGACCCCGGGCGACGACCCCACCGATGAACGCCCAGATGCGCGCCGCCCTAGCCTTGTCTACGTTGCTGGCCCTATCGATCGGATGCGGAGGTTCGCCTGTGCCCGCGGAAACCGCACCGACGGCCGAGCAGGTTCCCACGGGCCCGCTTCCCGACGGCACCCGACCGACCCGCTACCGCTTGAGCCTCACGATCAACCCGGAGCAGGACAGGTTTTCGGGAACCGCGGTAATCGGCATCGAGCTCGACGAGCCCTCCGCCACGATTTGGATGCACGGCCAGGGCCTGGACGTCACTTCGATCCACGCGACTCACGCCACGGCCCGTATCCCAGCCACCTGGACACAGCAGACCGCGGACGGCGTCGTACGCGTCGATCTCCAAGAAGCCTTGCCCGCAGGTAGGAGTACCTTGCACGTGGACTACTCGGCGGGGTTCGACATGCCGTTGCGCGGGCTCTACCGCGTGGAGTCGGCCGGGAGCGCTTACGCCTTCACCCAGTTCGAGTCGATCAGCGCGCGCCTTGCGTTTCCCTGCTTTGACGAGCCGCGATTCAAAACCCCGTTCGAAGTGACCCTGACCATTTCCGCGGGCCAATTTGCCGCGGCGAACACCCCGGTCGAACGCACGATCGAGCTCCCCGACGGCCTTCAGCGCGTCAGCTTCATGCCGACTTTGCCGCTTCCCACCTATCTCGTGGCCTGGGCCATCGGCCCGCTGGACGTCGTCATCGGTCCGGCGATTGGTCCCAACGAGGGCCGCCCGCTTCCGATCCCGCTCCGCGGTATCGCAGCCAAGGGCCAGGGGGAACGGCTGCGCTATGCCCTCGAGCAAACGGGCAAGTTCGTCCTGGCACTGGAGGACTACTTCGGCATTCCCTACCCATACCGAAAGCTCGATTTGGTCGCGGTCCCGGATTTCGCCTCCGGCGCCATGGAGAATGTCGGTCTAATCACCTTCCGCGAATGGCTCCTCCTGCTCGACGAAGAGCGGGCAACGGAAAGCCAACGGCGCGCATTTGCCTATGTGCTGGCGCACGAGCTTGCGCACCAATGGTTTGGAAACCTCGTCACGATGCCATGGTGGGATGACATCTGGCTCAACGAAGCCTTCGCGACCTGGATGGGAAACAAGGTCACGCAGAAGCTGCACCCCGAATACCGGGTCGGGCTCGGCGAGTTGGCCTCTGCGCAGCGCGCGATGCGGCTCGATAGCCTCGGCAGCGCGCGCAGCATCCGCCAGCCGATCGAGACCAACCATGACATCAAGAACGCCTTCGACAGCATCACCTACGAAAAAGGCGGGGCTGTCCTCGCGATGTTCGAGCGCTGGATGGGCGCCGACACCTTCCGTGAAGGCGTCCGTCTCTACCTGCGGCGCCACGAGGGCGGCACCGCGACCTCCGCCGATCTTCTCGCAACGCTCGATGAAGTCAGCGACCTCGAGGTGACGTCTCCGTTTCTGTCATTCCTGAACCAGCCTGGCGTTCCCTTGGTGACCGTGGCGGCCGACGCACCGTGCGATGCCGGCATCCGCACGCTCCAGCTCTCCCAAGAACGCTACCTCCCCATTGGCTCGAGCGGCGACCCGAATCGGACCTGGGACATCCCGCTTTGCATTCGGCACACCGCTGGGACGAGCTGCACTTCATTGAGCAGCGACAAGGGAAACATCGAGCTGCCGGGCTGCCCCTCCTGGTGGATGCCCAACGCGGACGGTGCTGGTTACTTCCGCTTTTCGATGCATGCCGACGACTGGACACGACTGCGCACCCAGGGCTTCCGCGAGCTCTCCGATCGGGGTCGCATCGCGGTCGCGGACAGCGTGGAAGCCTCGTTCGATCGGGGTGTCATGGACATCGAGGCTCTCCTTCCCTGGTTCGCCGAGTGGGTGTCGAGCCCATTGAGGCAGCTGGCCGTGGCACCGATGAGGCCGCTTCGCTTTCTAATCGAGGACGCTTCGCCACCAGGGCTTCGCGAGGCGGTCATGGCCTACGCTGGCAAGCTCTACCGCAAACGCTACCGGCAGCTCGGCTGGCGGTCACGCGCCGCCGATGCGAGCGATACGAAGCTTCTTCGTGAGGCCGTCATTCGATTCATGGTCATGGACGTTCGCAACCCAAGTGCGCGCGCGCGTGCCGCTCGCCTCGGCAGAAACTACATCGGCTATCGGTCGAAGGCGAATCCGGGCGTCGTCGATGCCCAGCTGGCGGGGCTCGTGCTGGCCACCGCCGTCCAGGAGGGCGACGAGGGGCTCTTCGACCATTTGCTCGGTCATTTCGAATCGAGCAGCGACGCGACCAGCCGTAGCCGGATCCTCTCCGCACTCGGACACGCGGAGACGCCAGAGCTGTCCGCGCGCGCACTCGACCTGGCACTCGACCCGCGTCTCCGCGTCAACGAAATCCGCCACGTGCTGCGCACTCAGTTCCACAACCCGCGAACGCGCGAGCGAGCGTGGAAATGGCTCACCGGAAACTTCGATGACCTCGCCTCCCGATTTGGCAGCGGGCAGCTCGGGGGCTCGCCGTGGAATGCATCATCCTTCTGCAGCAGGGACGCGGCCGCGGAGGTCGAACGCTTCTTCGGCCCCAGGGTCGCCGAGCTTGCGGGCGGGCCGCGCAACCTGGCCGGTGCCGTCGAGGCGATTTTGCTGTGCGCTGAAAGAGCGAGCGTGCACATGCCCGGCGTCGAGCGAGGGTTCGGCTCGCGTTAGGGCGCCGCCTAGGTGCCTGTGAACGAGGGCGCCCGCTTGTCGAGAAACGCCTCCATGCCTTCGCTTTGGTCTTTGGTGCCAAAGGCTTCGCCGAAGGCAGCTTGTTCGAGTCGATTCGCGTCGGGCAACGGCAGGTCGATACCATCGCGGATCACGCGCTTCGCCGCAGCCACCGCCAGCGGACCCTTGCTCGCGATCTCGGCGGCCGTCTTGATTGCCTCGGAGAGCAGTTCGTCGGGCTCGAACACCGCGTTGGCCAATCCGATCCGAAGCGCCTCTCGCGCGTCGATCATCTTCCCGGTGTAGATGAGCTCGCGCGCAAGCGCGGAACCGACACGTCGCGGCAGACGCTGGGTTCCACCGAAGCCAGGGATGATCCCGAGGTTCACCTCGGGCTGACCGAACTTGGCCTTGCTCGAGGCGTAAATGAAGTCACACGCAAGAGCGAGCTCACATCCACCGCCCAACGCAAAGCCATTGACCGCGGCGATGACGGGGCAGCGCAGGCTCTCGATCGCGGCGAATACCCCGTGCCCGAGCGCACCAAAGTCGCGCCCCTCGTCTTCGCTCATGCCCTTCATTGCGGCGATGTCGGCGCCCGCAACGAATGCCTTCCCGGTTCCGGTAATCACGGCGGCCCAGACGTCGTCCTTGCCAGCAAGGGTCTGGATGGCGGCGTCCAAGTCGGAGAGAACCTCCTGACTGAGCGCGTTGAGCTTTTCAGGTCGGTTGATCGTCAAGGTGCTGACGTGGCCGTCCTGCGTCACTTCCACAAAGGAGGTCATGGCGCCCACTCTAGCCCAAGAGGTCCCACCCGCCACTACCGTGCTGAAGCCCCGCGCGCACTAGGGCTCAGACTCTCCCATTGCGCTCCGAACCAGCAACTCGGCGCTCGAGTAGGGATCGGCCCGGCCGTCGACGATGTCGCGTAGCTTCTCGCTGAGCTGCTCGGCAAAGCGTGCGTCGACCGCGTCGATCAGCGCCTGGTACAAGATCGCACGGAACTCCGCGACCTGCCGCTGCGCCTGAATCGCCTTGCCAGCCTCGGTCGTCGTGAGGAACTCGCGGTGCTTCGAAAACGCATCGACCAAGTCGGCCAGCCCTTCCTGACGGTGGGCGACGGTCTTGAGGATCGGGGGCAGCCACTCCCCAACCTCGGCTTCGGGCGCTGCTCGCAGCGTCGACACCGCGGTGTGCCCTTGCATCTTGCCGACGCCGGTCGGCATACGCCGAAGCGCGAGCATCTGCTGAAGGTCTTGCACCGTGGCGTCCGCGCCAACGCGATCGGACTTGTTCACGGCGAACACGTCCGCCACCTCGAGAATGCCGGCCTTGATCGCTTGAATGTCGTCACCCTGACCCGGCGCCATCACCACCAGCGTCGTGTCCGCCAGCTGAGTCACCTCGAGCTCGTCCTGCCCGACGCCCACAGTTTCCAAGATCACGATGTCGAACGTCGAAGCGTGTAGAACGTGGAGCACGTCGCCGGTCGAACGGGAAAGCCCCCCGAGGTGCCCCCGCGTCGCGATGGAACGAATGAACACGCCTTCGTCGGTGAAGTGCTGCTGCATACGGATGCGGTCGCCCAGGATCGCGCCGCCCGAATAAGGACTCGTCGGATCGACGGCGAGCACCGCAACGCGCTTGCCCTGCCCGAGGTACAGCAGAATCAAGCCGTCGACCAGAGTGCTCTTGCCCGCGCCCGGCGTGCCGGTCACGCCAATCACGTAGGCGCGCTCTTCGTGCGTGAAGATGCGCTTCAGCAGTTCGAAGGCGCAAGGGTCCCGCTCGTCGATCAGCCGGCAGGCCCTGGCCAGGGCCCGCATATTCCCGGCTTGGATTCCCTGGACGAGCGTCGACAAGTCAGACACCGGCTTCTCCTCCGCCTGGCTCTCAAAGAAACATGATTTGCTGGTGGGCGATGCTGGATTTGAACCAGCGACTTGTTCCGTGTGAAGAAACCACTCTACCCCTGAGTTAATCGCCCAATTCGCAACGGCGCGGAGCCTAAACGACGACAAGCCAAGCGACAAGCCGATCGGTCGCCTAAGCCGATCATGGGGACGATCGAAGAGCCGCTCGCGACGGGCGTACCGGGGCGCCGGCGCCCCTCCATACGGAGACCTTTCGAACCACGTCCCTCCTTACGGTGCCATCAAGACAAGTTCCAGAAAACCGCCCCAAGCCATGCGCGGCAGCGCGAGCCCGAAGGGCGAAGCCCACACAACACCCACCCCACCCCAACACCCGCGGCAGCGCGAGCCCGAAGGGCGAAGCCCGGCGCGAACGCGCCGGCAAGGCGGAGCGAAGCGACCGCCGCGCCAGGGAGGATTACGGGTGGGGGTGGGCGGGCGGTGTAACCAAACCTAACCACGCACCCAACCCAATACCTCGCCCCCATCACACCCGCGGCAGCACCCAGCCGCCCCGTCAGTCGAACCCCCGCATCGCGTTCCGCCGCGTCCCGGTATCAGTCCGAGCCGCCGCCGAGCTTCGCCTTCAACAAATCCCCGAAAGTGCCGAGCCCTTGCTGGGCCGACTCCTTGCGGTACTCGCGGACGGCCTTTCGTTCGTCGTCGAGGAGCCGGGCGCGAACCGAGCAACGGAGTGAGCCGTCGCGCTCGGTTCCGATCACCTTCACCTCGATGACGTCACCCTGAGAGACGCCCTTTTTCTTGTCGTCGTGCGCGTCTTGAAGCTCGCGGCTGCGGATGAAACCGCGCCCGCGCTTTCCGAGCATTCCTTCGACTTGGACTTGAACACCCGTGTGGTCGACCCGCTTGACGATCACCGACACGACCGAGCCGGGCTTCAGCGAGCGCGGGGCCTTGCCGACTTCGATTTCTCCAGCTTCGATCGCGGCAGCATCCGCCTCCGAGAGTTTCGAGAGCGAAATGCGTCTCTGCTCACGATCGACCCGCTCGACGACGACGTGAATCTCATCCCCTTCGTTGACCGCCTGTTTGGCGTGCGTGAGCTCTCGGCTCCCGCCGAGCTCCGAGATGTGAAGCAACCCTTCGATGTTCTCCTGGAGTTGAATGAAGGCTCCAAACTCGGTCGTCCGAACGACCTTGCCCTTGATCGGTGTTCCCGGCCGAATGGTGTCTTTGGCAGCCTCCAGCGGGTCGGGCTGACAAGCCCGCATCGAGAGCGACACGCGGCCAAAGCGGTCTTTGCGCGACGCTTGTTGAACCTTTAGGACTTCGACTTCGACCTCATCGCCGACCTTGGCAGCGTCCTGCGGTCGGACGCCCCGGCCCCAGGAAACCTCGCTCATGTGAACCAAGCCGTCGAGGCCGTCTCCCAAGTCGACCAGCACGCCGTAATCGCGCACCTCGACCACCTTGCCGGGAAGCCTGATCCCAACCTCGAGCTCGGCCATTCGCTCTCGGGCTTTCCGCCTGGCTTCCTTTTCGAGGATGTTCCGTCGGCTGACGATGATGCTCTTCTTGCCGCCCTTGTCCTGCGGCAACGAGAACTCGCAGCGCTGTCCCAAGAACGTGTTGGGATCCTCGATGGGCGTGAGCGACATCGCGCTCGCCGGGCAGAATGCTCGCACACCACCAACCAGCACGTCGAAGCCGCCGCGATTGTATCCATAGACGAGCCCCTGGACCCGTTGATGCAAATCGCGGGCAGCGCGCAAGGCCTTGCGCACCGCCGGCTTGTCGATGATCCGATTCACGATCACGATGTGGCCGCTCTCGGCAACCCCAGCGATGCGGCCTCTAAAGATCGCGCCGACCTGCGGAACGTCGAGCTCAGGCAAGGGGTCGAGGAGGCTAAGATCGGCGTCCGCAGGATCTTCGGGAGGTTCAGTCAGGGCCAGCGGGTCGGCCACGGGCTTGATCGCCGACTCGGCCTCGGACGCGGGCTCGGCCGCAGAATCCTTCGCGGCCTCGGTTGTCGGCACCGCCGGAGCCTGCGGCAGTTCAACCATGCTGGTTGGATCGAAGGCCTGTGCTGCCACGACGGTGTCCGCTTCGGCGAGTTCGTCGATGTCGGTGACGTCCGTGGACGAAAACTCCCATTCGGAGGTGTCGCGCTGCACGGCCCGCGCAACTTCGGGTAGCGGCGCCTCGACCGGCGGTGCGTCGGCTACCGGCGCCTCCACGAGGCTTGGGTCGGCGACCGGAGCCTGAGAAACTGGAGCCTCTGCTGCTGCAGCTTCGGGAGCTACATCGGTTTCTGGCTTCGATGGATCCGGTGCGTGCACGATGACGGGGATGTCACGGGGCTCGTTCACGTCGGCGATCGCGCTCGCCTTCCCGAAAACATCGATGATGACCGCTCCGTGCTCGACGCGCTCGACGCGTCCCGCGATCTCTTCACCCGGCGAAAACGCGTGCTTCCGCGTCACGCCGCCGGAGAACAGATGAACGAACGGGGCATGATGATGCCCGGACTTCGCGTCCTCGGGAGCCTCGCTCGATCCTTTCTTCTTGCGGCGTCGGCGACGCTTCTTCTTGCCTCCCGCTGCCTCCAGATCCCCTGCGGCGCTTGGTGTGTCCGTCTCGGGCGCAGCGTCTCCAGCGACCGTGTCGGCCTCCGCTTCCGCTGCGGCGACGTCACCGGAAACGGTATCCGCCTCCGCCGGGGTCGCGTTCTCGCTCCCGGTCTCGGTCTCAGCCCCGTTGCCAGTCTCGGTCCCGGTCTCGGCTGCGGTCTGAGTCTCGGCGACGGTCCCGGTCTCGGCTGCCGTCTCGGCTTCGGATTCACCGGGGGCCTGAGATTCCACAGGCGCCACCTCTCCGTTTGAGGTCTCACTTGTTTTGGAATCTGGATCAGTCATGCGCAGTCCTCGCGCGCGAAAGACGCTCAACGCAGATGCGGAACGTCCGAGTTATAGGGCTTGTAGGTTAGGCAGTGGCCGATTCGCCGTCAAGCAACCGTGTTGTTGCCGCAACGCGCCCGGCCCCCTAACCTCGACCCGGGCATGTCCGAGGGAGGTCGAGAGCGTCGGGAATCGGGTCGAGCCGCCCTCGAATTGACCGTGGAATACGAGCGGCTGAACGCGCTTCTATCGGACTACACCCACAACATCAGCCAGGGTGGCACCTTCATTCGAACCGATCGCCCCCTTCAGGTCGGGACTGTGCTCTCCTTCACGATTCAGGCGCCACGGCTCGAAGATGGCATTGTCCTGCGGGGGGTCGTCCGATGGGTCGTCGAGGTCGCGCAGTCGCGGACCGGTCGCCCTGCGGGCATGGGAATCGCCTTCGTTTACGACTCCCCCGATGAAAAAGAGGCGGTCAATTTGCGACTGGACCGGCTGATGGCCCAGGCCCTCGGACCCGTGGCCTTCGAAAAGCTCATGGGCCGGCCGCCCCCCTCGGTGCGCGCCGAGGACGGTTCACCGTGACTCCCCGGGTACACATCCTACGGGGTGATCTGACGCGCGAAGCCGTCGACTCGATCGTGAATGCGGCCAACCGGAGGATGCTCGGCGGCGGTGGCGTCGATGGCGCAATCCATCGGGCGGCCGGCCCGGCCCTTCTCGAAGCCTGCCGCGCCATTCCCGAGGTCCAACCGGGGATCCGCTGTCCGACCGGCGAGGCCCGAATCACACCCGGCTTCGAGCTCCCGGCGCGCCACGTGATTCACACCGTGGGTCCGGTCTACCGGGGACGTCCTCATGACGCCGAGCTGCTGGCCTCCGCCTTTCGTTCGTCGCTCGAATTGGCCGTCGCCCACGAGCTCAAATCGATCGCGTTTCCGGCCATCTCTTGCGGTGTCTATGGATACCCGGTCGAGGACGCAGCCGCCGTGTCGGCCGCTGTCGTCCGCGAGCATGCCTGGGCGTTGGACGACATCCGTTTCGTGCTCTTCTCCGTCGATGTGTTCACGACGTGGAGCCACGCGTTTGAGTGACGTTCAGAAGTCGACGACCGAGAGTCGTTGACGCTCCTTGTCCTCGGGGCGGTCCCAGCTGTTCTCGAGCTTGAGCACACCGCGTGGACACATGTGGGCGCACATTCCGCAACCCACGCAAGACGCCCGTGTGAAGCTCTGGTCGGCCTGCGCGTAAGAGCGAACGTCGATACCCATTTCGCAATAGGTACTGCAGTTGCCGCAGGAGATGCACATCCCGGGCTTCACCTTGATTCGATAGCGCCCCACCTTTTGAATCCAGCCGAGAACCGCGGCCATCGGGCAGAAGTTGCGGCACCAGACCCGCGGACCGAAGATCGGATAGAGCCCCGTTCCGATCACGCCTGCCAAGATCGAGCCGACGGCGAATCCGTAGAAGCTCTTGATCGACCAATCCTTCCAGTCGTTGCCGGAGACAATTCGATGAAACGTCGGATGCTCGCTGCCGATCAACCAATCGAGCCCAATCAGGAAGGTCGTGCCGATGGCAATCAGCAACACCAAATGAATGCTCAACTGCTCGAATCGCCAGGACTTCGTCGACTTGCTCGTGAGATGCCTCCACGGGTCGCCAAAGGTATTGGCCAAGCCGCCGCAACCGCAGACCCAGGAGCAGTACCAGCGCTTGCCGTAGAGCACGGCCAGCACCGGCGCGGCAAGGAGTGAGCCGACCACGGTGTAGAGCGCGAAATACAGGGGAACGTCCGCGAGCGTCTGCGGATACAGGTAGTCGTACTTGAGCGGCCAGAAGTATGAGAAATAAAGCTCCTTGCCTCCAAAGAGCGGCATGACGAAGGGAAGCGTGAACCCGAGCGCGATTTGAATCGCGACGTTCACGGTGATCCGATAACGATTGTACCGGCTGTTGCCATGGCGCCGCAGGTAGTAAATGGCGCCGGCGATCATCGCGACCGAATAGAGGAAGCCGTAGAGGTACCAACGATTGCGCAGGCCAACCGATTCGGAAAACGCGGTCAACGGAGCCACGCCAAACTGCTCTTGAACCTTGTGCTCCCAATAAAGAACGACGTAGAAGGTGACCAAGAGCAGCGAGATTGTTAGCCCGAGAATGCTTCGGTTGCGCCAACCTTCGCGATAGGTCGTCAGTAGCCCGTTTTGTCCTTGCTGGTCCACCTCATGCTCCCGAAATGCGTAGCGGCGGAACGAGCTCGGTGTCGAACGCTGCATCGTTCAGGTGAGCGAGAACCCAGTCGAGGCTTCGCTGCTCCTCAATCCAACGGATGAGCACGCTGTGATCCCATCGCCGACCCAGCATGTTGAACCCGACGACGCGGTCCTGTTGGACGACCACCCGCGTGGTGCTTCGCACCGTGCCCCGTTCCTCGAAAAACCAGCTTTTCTCCCCATCGAGGTTCCAATTCACCAGCCCTGCGGTCGTGTACTCGATGTCCATCAGCTTCGCCGAGTTGTACCAGGCGCCCCTCTCATAACGCGGCGAATCTCCGAGCAACCGTCGCCCGGCCACACGGCCTTGGTCGCGCGCGGTGTACCAGAGTTGCTCGGGGCGCCGAGTTCCGTCGAACCAACGCACCGATGCACAGTCGCCCGCCGCGAACACGTCCGCTGCGCTCGTCTTCAAGGATTCGTCGACGACGACGCCGCCGCCGCGCTCGTCGAGCTCGATCGCTGAGCCCGCCAACCACGACGTATTGGGCATCACCCCGATCGCGATCACGACGCAGTCCGCCTCGTAGCGCCCCTCGTTGGTGCGTACGGCCGTCACGTTGCCATCCGAGTCCGCCTCGAGCATTTCCACCTCGTGCTCCAGATGCACGTCGACGCCATGATGACTCATCCGATCGGCAATCCATTGCGATTCGCGTGGATCCAGGGCGATCGGCCAGAACCATTCTTCGCGGATGAAGAACCGAGGGCGTAGGCCTGCCGTCACCGCAACCTCCACCGCTTCGATCCCGATGAGACCTCCGCCGATGATCGCCGGCTGTCGCGCCAACCGACCCCGGCGCTCCGCCGCCACTTCGCGAAACCGATACGGCGAATCACTCGCGCTCACCGGGAGATGCGCGTCGGGTCTCGGAGGCCCGCCCGCGCGGGAGCTGCCGCCGTGCACCTCGTCCTCGTACCAGGCGAGGTCCTGCAAGGTGACGAAATGGCCGACGCCGCGCGCGTCCGATCCGGGCCAAGGTCCGCTGCGCGGTCGCGAGCCCGAGGCGATCAACAGGCGGTCGTACGGAACCGGGTCCAGGCCGCCCGCCAACGAGACGAGCCGCTTCGCGGTATCGATGCAAGTAGCCCGAGCCCGCACCCTGCGAAAACCAAGCCTCGTGTAGGCATCACGCTCCAGGGGCTCGATGTCCCGATGGCTCATCTGTCCGCTGAACACCCACATCAGCGCCGTGCGGGAGAAGAAGTGGTCGCTCTCCTCGGAGATCAGGCTGATCTCCCAACTCGGCTCCCGCTCGCGGACCGCCAGGGCCGCTTCCATTCCCGCGACCCCGTTTCCGATGATGACGATCCGCATGTCGGCGGAGGATACGATGGCTGCGCCCCGGAGTTACAGTCCCCTCAAACTTCTCAGAACAGTCCAAGAGATTGTGGCAATACTGGATTTAATTACTTAAGTTGTAAAGCATGCAAGAAACCGCAACCAATGCCTTCGTGGCGGGTGTGCTGGTGGGCAAGCCCATCTTCCGTGCGCCCGGCATCGTCGTGCATGGGGGCCTCGACCGCGAGGATCGTGAAGTCTCGGTCATCGTCCTCCAGGCCGTCACCACCGATGGGCAGAAGGTCAACTTCGAGAACATCCCGCGCCACGCCGAAGCGTCCGGGATCCAAATCATCAAGGAAGAACCTTACGTGCTTCTCGCGACGCCGGCACCCAAGGGCGTCTTCCGCGACTTGCCGTGGAGTGGGTGGCGTCTCGATGAGCGCCTGCGGCATTTTCGCGAGGTCGCTCTGATCGTGGGGCGGTTCCACGCGACCGACGTTCCTGTTGGGACGATGTCGCCGAACTACATCGCAGTCGATGACGAGCTGAAGCCATTCTTGTTGGGCCCTCGCATCGCGCCCCGGAGCGGCCCGTATGTCGCGCCGGAGACAGCACGTGAGCGAGTCCTCGACACCCGCTCCGACATCTGTTCGCTTGGACGGCTCCTCTACTTCGTGGTCGCGGGCGAGGAGCCGCCGCGGGAAGCGAGAGACGTCCCGAAGCTCGAAGAGCTTGGGAGCCACCCCGCCGGCATCGTCCGAATCATTCGCAAAGCAACGTGCCAAGACCCTGACGCTCGGTACCAGTTCATCGACGAGCTGCTGGCGGACCTCGGTCAATACCGCGAGCACCTCAGCGTCGGAATGGAGCACCCGGACGTCGAGGATCGAAACACGGGCCTGCTGAGCGTGGTGCCTGACGTGCCCGAAGAACCAGCGAAACCGGCGGCTCCGGAGACGGTCGTCCCAAAAACTCCAGTGTCGAAGGCCAAATTCGTCCCGAACCCAATGCAATCCAAACGGCTGCTTCGCGGCGTCGGCATGGTGGTGGCATTCGCTGGCCTCTTGTTTCTCGCCAGCGAATATCTAGGCAATTCGAGCGGGCTCAGGGCGATCAGTCCCGACGACGCTGGCGAACTCTCGAGCTTCATCCGCGAAGCATCGGTTTCGGAGTCCACACCGCCGGTGCTCTTCGCCCAGGTGGAGGAGTCCTGGGAGCTTCTTTCGGAGGAGCGCCGCCGCGAAGAAGCGGAGACTGTGTTCTCGACAGCAGAGAAGCGCTGGGGAGCCCGCGACGGATTCCTCCACCGGGGAGATGCTCTGGTTGCGCAGCACTGGGAAGACAAGATCATCGTCTATGGAGGCCTCCACGGAGAGGAGCGAAAATGAACGGAACGCAAAGCGCACCAAGCCATAGGCGGCGAGCGGGCTACACCTTGATCGACGTCATGATCGTCACCGTGATCATCTCGGTCTTGGCGACCGTCGGGGTCAATCGCTATCAGCTTCACGTGGCACGGGCGAAGCGCCCTGAAGCGGTCATGGCCTTTCGAGCGCTCGCGGCCGCCCAGCGCGAACACCTGGTCACCCGAGGCAAGTACGCCGGAACCTTTGATGCGCTGGGCTTTCGGATCGAAGGTGGCACTCGAATCTCCCCAACTGAGGTTCAGGGCAGGCGGTACAATTTCCGCCTGATCCAGGATGCCGGCCCCCGCTCCTGGTACTGCATTGCTTCCGGTGAGATCGACGGAGACCCCTTCAAGGACATCATAGGGGCGAGTAACCCTCGATAAATCGCAATGTTGGTAACATACCCCACTTGGTGACTGTAAATTTTATCCTATACTGGAATTCGAAAGAGGTGCTGACAATGAAAATCTCGCGTTTGACAATCGGTCTTGGACTCGCGGCGGTGGTGAGCCTTTTAGGGCTTGTGGAGGCCAACGCGAGTCCTTTTTCTATGTTTTTTCTCTCCGACGACATCGGGAACCGCGTCCGTGCGACAGCCCCAGACGCAAGCGAATGGGAGAACGATGGCGGCGACTCCGACAGTGACACCGGCGGTGGCGAGTCCGGTAGCGACACCGGTAGCGGCACCAACGGCGGCGGCAACTCCGGCGGCGGCAGCGACGACGGCGGCGGCGACAATGCTGGCGACGGTGACTCCGAAAAGAACAACAACGGACACGGCAACAACGAGGACGGCGTCGACTCCAGCAACCCAGGCAATGGTGGTGACAACAACGGACACGGCAACAACGAGGACGGTGTCGACTCCAGCAATCCTGGCAACAGCAAGGCGGGCCAGGACTCAGATCCGACGGTCGACGACGAAATGAGCAAAGGCGACAGCGGTAGCAAGGGCAAGAAGAAATAGTCCTAGCTCGTCTAGTATCTCCGGATGCGACAAGTTGTTGCCAACCTGTGTGTCTTTAGTCTGATTGCTGGGTTCAGCGCGCTTAGCGTGCTGAACCCAGACGTTTATTATCAGCACGTCCAGGAAGACCAGCCGCTCGAGTGGGCCACGTTTTGGGGGTTCATGGCCGCTGCGGTCCTCTTCATGCGCGCCGCCATCCTGCAGCGCGAGAAGCGTCAACTGCCCTGGTTCTTTGCGGGGCTCGGGACCTTCTGCGTCCTCGTCGCAATGGAGGAGATCTCGTGGGGACAACGCGTCCTTGGCTACACCCCTCCCCTCTACTTTCTGGAGAACAACTACCAGCAAGAGCTCAATCTGCACAACGTCGTGCCGACGAGCCTTCGCAAGCAGACGCTCGGCGCAATTCTCGTCCTGTACGGCGTGCTGCTTCCATTGCTCGAACGCATCCCGGTAGGCCACGAACTGCTGGCCAAACTGAAGATCACCGCGCCCCCTGCCGGACTTGCGCCGATCTTCGTGGTGCTCGTCGGGCTCCTCATCGTCTACCCCCTCAGTTACACGGGCGAGCTCATCGAGGCATGCATGGCCCTGGCCTTCTTGTTCGCGGCTATTGCGGCCTCCGATCACGTGCGTGACGATTCCACGGACCCAAGCGAAGCAGCTGCGCCCATCCGTTGGCCTGCCCTCATCGGGACCCTCAGCATCGTCGCGATCCTCGCGTTGGCCAGCGCTTTTTGGTCACGCGCCCAGCTCTCCGCTGAGCCTGTCGTCGTCGAGGTGGCGGCCACGGAAATCCGAGCGATCGAACGGGACGTCCGAAGCCTGATCGATGACGGGATGCTTGTGTGTGGAAAGCACGAGCGTCTGAACGCAATGGCCAAGCGCTCCAAAGGCACCAGGCTCACCAAGGGTCGCTTTCGCTCGCTCACACGAAGTGGTTTGCCCGAAGAGCGCGCTGAATTCTTCATCGACCCCTGGAGCACCGCGTACTGGGTGCGCACCAGTTGCAACGACAGGCGTGACAAGGTCTTCATCTACTCATTCGGACCGAATCGAGGTCGCGACTCGAGCAAGTGGAAGCTCGGTGGTGACGACATCGGCGTGATCTTCCGGGTGCGAAGAGACGAAGCGCTACGCGCGGAAGGCGAACGCTAGGCCGCGGCTTCAAACCCGGACCAGCACACCCGGGTTCATGACCGCGGAAGGGTCGAGGACGCCTTTGACGGCGCGCAGCACCTCGCCGAGCTGCGCCGGGCGCTGCTTCTCGTACCAGGGCCGATGCACCCGGCCGACCGCATGGTGATGCGTGATCGTCCCACCGTGGGCGATCACGGCGTCCGAGGCGGCCTTCTTGATCGCCATCCACTGCTCGACCTCGGCGCCGTAACGACCGGGGGCGATGAACGTGAAGTACGGCGCGGGACCGTCCGGGTAGACATGCGTGAACCGGCAGCTGAGGAAGCCCTGCCCGCAGGCGTCTTTCATCGCGCGCCTCACTTCGCTCACGACCCCGCTGTGGAGTTGGTCGAAACGGTCCCAGGTGCACGCGGTCTCGAAGGTGTCGGCGATGACCCCCATGCTCGCCATGGTGTTCAGCAAGTACGGCGCATCGATGAATGCGTCCCGCCACGCCCCAGCGCCGCCGCTGCCGCCGCTGGGCACACCCCCTTCCCGATAGGCGGGCCCCTTTGGACAGGTGCCGCTGTGGTCGGCGACCAGCTCGAGCGCCCGGCCCATCCAGGCGTGAATCGGATGATCGGCTGATTCGAACGCCACGATCAGAACGTGCGTCCCATCCAAGGTAACTGCGTTGAGAGCCGCCTCGCGCTTGTCGAGCAGCCGGCAGTTGCTCGGATAGAGACCCGACTGCGAGAGTGCCCTCACCGCCTCCACCGCGCGCCCGTAGTCACTGAAGTGTACCGTCGCTGTCCCGCGAAACTCCGGGCGTGGCCGAACCCGCATCCATGACTCGGTGATGACGCCGAAAATCCCCTCGGAGCCGAGCATGAGGCGGTCCGGGCTCGGACCTGCGCCCGAACCGGGCAGACGACGCGACTCCCAAAGACCGCTCGGTGTGACGGCTCGTATCGACTGTACGAGGTCGTCGATGTGCGTGTACACCGTGGCGAAATGCCCGCCGGCCCGCGTGGCAAGCCAACCACCGAGCGTCGAAAACTCGAACGACTGCGGGAAGTGACGGAGGGTCAAACCGTGCGCTGCAAGCTGCGATTCCAATGCCGGCCCGGTCGCACCCGCCTGAATGCGAGCCGACATCGAGCTCTCCTCGACGTCGAGAACGCGATCGAGTTGCCCAAGGTCTAGGCTCACCACCGCACGATAGCGATCGTCCACGTTGCCTTCGACGCCCCCGACGACGCTGGTCCCGCCACCAAAAGGGATCACCGCGACCTTCGCGTCGCAGGCCCAGTCGAGCAGGGCGCGGATGTCGTCTTCGGTCCGCGGCGTCGCAACGAGGTCGGGCGCGGAATCGAAGTCGCCCCGAAAACCACGAAGAATGTCGCGGTAGGACCGACCGTAGGTATGCCGGACCCGAGCTTCGCGATCGTCGCAGAGTACGGGTTCGAGCGCGGACGGCACGCCCAGCCGCGCAGCGCGCAGCTCGACCGCGTCGAGTGATGGAGGCTCATCGCAACGCTCCGGCACAAAGCCCAACATCAGCTGCGCGTGCTCACCCATCGCCTTTCGGGCGGCGGTATCGGGGAACTTGTCCTCCCAGCCCCAGCCCCAGAAACTCCGCTTTCGACCATCGTTCATCGGCTGCGACCTTCCACCATCAGCTGCTCCTGTTGCAAGCGCCTTGACGGACAGCCGGTTCGGGGCTTCCCTCCGTCCATGTCTTTCCCCAAACCGCTTCGGGCGGTCATCACCGGAGCCGGAAGCGGTCTCGGCCGCGCCATGGCTCTCGACCTCGCCGGGCGTGGCGCCTCTTTGGTCGTCTCGGACATCGATCCGGTGTCCGCCGAGCAAACCGCCGGGCAGGTGCGCGCGCTGGGCGCCGACGCCGAGGTGATCCCTTGCGATGTGACCGATCGCGATGCGGTCTTCGCGCTGATCGAAGAGGTGGACAAGCGGCTCGGGGGCGTCGATTTCATCGCCAACAACGCCGGCGTTGCCGTCGGCGGCCCATTCGAAGAGATCTCGATCGAGGACTGGCGCTGGGTCGTCGACATCAATCTTTGGGGCGTGATTCACGGCTGCCAGGCCGCGATCCAGAAGATGCGCCCTCAGGGACGTGGGTACATCGTCAACGTCGCGTCGGCCGCGGGCCTCATCGCTCCGCCCGCGATGTCCGCCTACAACGTCACCAAGGCAGGTGTGGTTTCGCTCAGCGAAACCCTATTTGCCGAATACAAGTCTCAGGGCATTCGAGTCGCGGTGCTTTGTCCCACGTTCTTCCGAACGAACATCGTCGAATCAGGGCGCGGCGCCACTAGCGAAAAGGAGGACGCACAGGTCATTCGCTGGATGGAGCGCTCGAAAGTCCAAGCCGCTGACGTCGCGAAAGCGGCGATCGATGCCGTGCGCGATGGCGAGCTCTACGTGCAGCCGATGCGTGACGGACGAGTCGCATGGCGCCTGAAGCGGGCCGCCCCGCAGCGCTTCTACGACTCCCTCAGCAGGGCCCACGAGAAGTTCCTCGAGAAGCGCACCAAGCGCTAAGTTGGCGGCGGTAGACCCTCGCTGCTATCCAGGGCCGACGCCCATGCGACCCACTTCGACCTCGATTCCAGTTCTTACGTTGCTTCTCTTCTCCGCTCTGCCGGCGACAGTGGCCGCGCAAGACGAAAACCAGGTCACCAGCGCGAACGTCGAGGCGGACGCCGACGTGATCACGCAAGAGCCCGACCTCTTCGACCGAGACGCCCTGGCGTACAACGCGGAGATTTTGGATGAGCTGCTGACGAGCTCGGCAAAGGAAATGATCACCACGCAGAAGTTCGTGGCCGCTGCCGGGATTAGCGGCGGCTCGATTTTGCTCGGTCTGTCGGCCTGGCGCCTCATCGAAGACCCGCCACAGAGTCAATACTCGCGCGGCCTCGGGGTCATGTTCATGACGCTCGGCATGGCCGATCTGACTGCGGGCGTGTTCGCCGCGACCCGCATCGTCCATGAGAGACACCGGCAAGAGCGCTGGGAGAAGGCGCGCAAAGACGGCATCACCGGCGTCGAGCTCGCACACTTCGAGGGCGAGCTGCAGGCATCCCAAGAAGCCCGCCAGAGCGAGCGCCTCTTGGTGCGGTGGGCCGCGCTGACCCATGCGATGGCCGGGGCCCTGGTCCTCGCGTTCACGCCGATTCCCGACAGCATGGGCCGCGCGGACCGCGCGTCCGGCTACGTCATCGGTGCGGTGTTCTTCGCGGTAGGCTTCGCTACCTTCGGCGTTTCGTTCCGCAAGACCCCCAGCGAAAACGCCTGGAAGGAATACAACACGCGGAAGACGCCGATGCCGGGGCACGAGTTCAGCTGGGGAGTCGCGCCGTCGATCTCGAGGCGAGGGGCTGGCCTTTCGTTTGGCGGCGCCTTCTAGGCGCGACCGGCTTGCACCCAAGCCACCTCAGCGAGTAGGAAGCCCCTCTATGGAGCTCGACAAACTCAAAGTCATCGTCACTGGCGGCGCCTCCGGGCTCGGAGAGCACTTCGCCAAACAACTTCTCGCCGCGGGCGCCCAGGTCGCCGTCGGCGACGTCAACGAGGAAGGCCTGGCCGCCCTCCCCGACGGCATTCACCGGCGAAGGCTCAACGTCGCCGACCAGGACGAAATCGCGAGCTTCGTTCCCTGGGCTGCGAAACAGATGGGCGGGCTCAACGCCCTCATCAACAACGCAGGCATCATCCGCGACGGCCTCTGGGTCGGCAAGAGCCGCTCGACGGGCGAAATCCGGCGGATGTCCCGGCAGGACTGGGACCTGGTCATCGCGATCAACCTCACCGGCGCCGCACTGATGGTGCAAGAGGTCGTCGCGCACATGATCGCGCACGACGAGCCCGGCGTCATCGTGAACATCTCGTCGATCGCGCGTCACGGCAACCGCGGCCAGACCAACTACGTCGCCGCCAAGGCCGCCTTGGCCGCGAACACCCGGACCTGGATGAAAGAGTTCGCACCGTACGGCATCCGAGTCGCCGCGGTCGCACCGGGCGCCACCGAAACCTCGATGACCGCCAACATGAACCAAAAGGCCCTCGACATGATCAAGGCATCGGTGCCGCTCGGCCGGATGGGGCAGCCCGAGGACATCTGGCGTGCGGTGAAGTTCATCTTCGACTGCGACTATTTCACCGGCGAGACGATCGACGTTCACGGCGGCGCGGCACTCTGATCACCCCAGCGCCCTCATGATCGCGCGGTGCAAGAAGTAGCCGACCGGCAAGAGCGCGCATCCCAGGGCGTAGGCGCCCCAAAACGAGAAGCGGTCCCGCATCAGGAACGGGACGAAAAACAGCACGGTGATGGGCAGCGCCACCAGAATGCTGCGCGCCATCTGGAACGCGCTGCCCGGGTCGCGGTGCTGCAGATAGGCCAGGGGCAAGACGAGTACCGTCGCGAGGGGGAGCGCGATGAGAAAGCCGGCGCCCGAGGGATATCGTCGAGAGAGCCACGCCGCGACGCCGATGACGAGCGCCGATACGAGCGTGTTCAAGACGAAGAGCATGGCTGCCTGCCCGGGTGGCTCACTCGCTGAGGTCGCTGAAGAAATACTCGATCTGACCGAGGTACCGCTCCGCACGGCGCCGCGCGATCGCATTCGACAGCCGTGCTTCGGGGAGCACGTCGCCTGCATCGAGCACCTCTTGCAACAGCTCCTTGAAGAGCTTGTGGTCACCGATATTCACGGCGTAGTGACGGGCCATGTTCATCTGCACCATCAGATTTCGGCGCTCTGTCTTCTCGAGCACCTCGTCCAAAATCAGCTTCGCCCGGTCCATGTCAGGTGGGAACTCCGAGGCCGCAAGCACGCCCATGGTCATCTTGCCGATCATGAACATGAAGTCGGGGTCGATCTCGACCGAGTGGCCGAGAATCACCTTGGCGAGCGGAAGGTCCGCCACCGTGTCCATGTCTTCCATGCCCATGTTGATGCGGGCCCCGAGCGACGCCCCCGCCCACAAAAGGATCGCCGCATCCTGCTTTTCGACGAATACCTCGTCGAGCCAAGCTTGGAGGCTGTCGACCCCGCCCTTGAGCGCGTCATCGAACCCGGGATCCCGGAGGCGCAGGAAGTGCTTGGAGAGGTCCCAAGCGCGCGTGTACATCACCAGCGCCCGGCGGCGGAGATACTCGGCCTCCTCCCAATCGTCCTCGATGTCGGCGACCTCGACGCGGTCCTCGATCCAGCCGGTGCCGTAGCCGATGTAGGCCCCCACCAAGGACAAGCCGATGATCTCGTTGTCGGGGACGACCCGCAGCAGGCCTTCGAGCTGAATGATGCTCGCTGGAAACGATTTCCCGACGAGGTCGTAGTCCCAGTGTTGCTCGATGCCGGGAGCCGCGCGCCCAAAGAGCGCCGCAGTCGAATCCGCCGCAAGCTTCTCGGTATCACAACCCGTCATCGCAACGAGCGCGACCGCGAACACAGCAAGAGCAAAACCTCTACAACGCCACATGGCGGGCAAGTGAACCGGAAACCCCCTACGAACACAAGGCAAATCGTGCCACCACGAGGATACGAGAAGTACAACCGGAGAACGGCTCGCGACGGGCGTGCTCGCGATCGGGACCCACTCGCCCCCTATTCCTCAAGACACCCTACGGCTAGGCTCGACCCAATCGCTGTGCTGCCCATCCCGAGCCGTTCCCCTGTGTAGACGTCGACTCACACGGGCTCCAGCGGCCACTGGATTCAGCGCGAAGCCTGCTGGCAAGCCTGATACACCCCCGCTAACCTCACCTCGTCGCGCTCTTCGCCCGAGCGGGAGGTTGCCATGCGGTACTTGTCCGGATTCATGTGTGTCTGTGCGCTGGGCGTGATTCCGCTGGCCGCGTGCGTTGAGGCGACGGGCGATGGTGGGCGCGGCGGTTCCGCGGGAAGCGGTGGGACGGCTGGCGACGGGGGAGGCGGCGGAACAGGCGGTGCGTGCGAAGGCAACGTTTGCCCATGCAGCGAAGCGGGCATCCTCGCCGCGATCGAAGCGGGTGGCGATGTCCCATACACGTTTGACTGCGACGGTCCGACGACCGTGGTGACGCAGGTTGGATTCTTCATCGACAATGACGTCATTCTCGACGGTGAGGGGAACCTCACGGTCGCTCTAGATCCTCGTTACAAGGAGGACCTAGAACGCGTATTCTCGTTCTCCGTTCCAGAAGGCGTCAAGGCGGAGCTACATCGACTCACGGCGGATTCATCGGGGGCCGCGATAGGTCAGCTGGGTGGGGTCATTAACGAAGGTACGCTGACGATCCAGGGCTGCGTCATATCGGGAAGCTCGTCTGAGTTTGGGCCCCCTTGGGAGGGCGGCGGCATCTACAATGCAGGCGAGATGACCATCACCAACAGCACAGTCTCCAAGAACCGGAGCGGTCACCTTCAGGGTGGCGGCATCTACAACGGATGCTCTGCGACGTTGATGCTGGTGAACAGTACCGTCTCGGGCAACGTCGCTGGGATCGACGGAACCGGGGCGGTCGGCGGCGGCATTTTCAACGAGGGGGAGATGACGATCATCAACAGCACGGTGTCGGGGAATGCTGCGGGAAGCGTGATCGGCGATGTTTCCGGCGGCGGGATTGCCAACGCCGGGTGGATGTCGTTGACCAACAGCACCGTGTCCGGGAATAGCGCGGACTCCGGGGACGCGATTGCGAGCACGAGTGCCTCTCGTTGCCCTGATCTCCATACGGAAATCGCGAACACGTTGATCGACGGCGACTGCGACAACGGCGACGCCGGCGCAACCCTGATCTGGGCCTCCAAAGGATACAACATCGAATCCCCCGGCAATACCTGCGGCTTCGACCAACAGGGCGACCAGGCCGGCGTCGGTGAGCAGGAACTGAATCTAGGACCGCTCGCTGACAACCGCGGCCCGACCATGACGCACGCGCTTCTGCCCGGGAGCGTGGCCATCGACCGAGTTCCGGCGGTGGATTGCGGTCTGGCCGAGGACCAGCGCGGTGAGCCACGACCGGAGACGGACGGCACGCTTTGCGACGTAGGAGCCTTTGAGGGGCAACCGCCGCCCCCACGCGAGCGCCTGCCCTTTTGACAGTTGGATGACACCAGAGTACGTCCGCGCGCAGGGCGATGACTGCTGGGGAATGCCGCGAACAACTCCAAGACCTCGTACAGCGCATGCAGGCGCTGGGGAGGTACCTTTGACCTCGGGGGCCTTCGCCACGAAATCGACCGTCTGAGCAACCTGAGCGCCTCCGAGGGCTTCTGGGACGATCAGCAGCGGGCGCAGAAGCTGATGCGCGAGCGTGCGTCCGCCGAAGAAATCCTCAAGGAATTCGAGCGAGTCGACAGCGAAACGAATGACCTACTAGAGCTTTTGGACCTCGCCGCGAGCGAGGGCGACGAGGGCGTGGTGGCCGACGTGGCCGAGCAGCTTCCTGCGATCGAAGCCGAGGTCCGGACCCTCGAGCTCAAGCGGATGCTGACCAAAGACGACGACACCGACGCGATCGTCACCATCAATCCGGGGGCCGGCGGGACCGAAGCCCAGGACTGGGCGGACATCCTCCTGCGCATGTATCTGCGATGGTGCGAGCGTCGCGGCTTCAAGACCGAGCTACTCAGCAAGCAGCCCGGCGATGAAGCCGGAATCAAAGACGCGAGCTTCATCGCTCGCGGGGCCAATGCCTACGGCTACCTCCGCGCTGAGAACGGGGTCCACCGGCTCATCCGAATCAGCCCGTTCGACGCGAACAAGCGCCGGCACACCTCGTTTGCCGGAGTGAGCGTCGTACCAGACCTCGGTGACGATCTCACGGAGGGGGAAATCGAGATCCGCGACGAAGACCTCGAGGTCAGCACGATGCGCTCGGGCGGCGCCGGCGGCCAGCACGTCAACCGCACCGAATCGGCCGTTCGCATGAAGCACATCCCCACCGGCTTCACCGTGCGCTGCGAGGCGGAGCGCTCGCAGCACCAGAACCGCGAGACGGCACTGAAGATGCTTCGTGGATTGCTCTTCGAGAAAGCGAGGCGCGAGCGCGAGGAGGCGTTCGAAGAAGCCTTCCTGAACGATCGGGCCGATATCGCCTTCGGTTCGCAGGTCCGAACCTATACCTTGCAGCCTTACACGATGGTCAAGGACGAGCGCACCGATCACAAGGTCAACAACGCGGACGCCGTGCTCGACGGCGACCTCGACGAATTCATCGAGACCTATCTCTTGATGAACGCCGAGAAGAAAAAGAAGAAGGCGGGCAGTGCCCAGGGGGACTAGGAAGTGGCCACCGAAGACGAGCTCCGACAAACACGGTTGAGCAAGGCCGAACGCCTGCGCGAGTTGGGCGTGCTGCCCTACCCGAACACGTGGCGAAGCAATCCCGCGCTCGAAGGCGCACGACGACGCCTGGTCGAGCTCGCCGCAGACGAAGCGGCCTGCGCCGAGCTGCCTCTCGAAGACGAGCTCGGGGACGACGCGACCCACGTTCCGCTCTTCGGCCGCGTGATCGCAAAGCGTGGCCCCTTCCTCGTGATCCGCACTCCATACGGCGATGCCCAGGCGCTGGTGCGGCCCGACAGCCTGAATGACCGCGATGCGGCCATGCTCAAGCTTCTCGACCTTGCCGACCACGTCCTCGTCGAAGGGCCCGCCATCCGCACCAAGACCGGCGCACTGGCGGTGAGCGCACGCCGCTACGAGCATCTCGGCAAAGCGCTCCTGCCGCCGCCCGCAAAATGGCACGGCCTCAAGGACGTCGAGAAGCGTTATCGAGAGCGCTATGTCGACCTGTTCGCGAACCCTGCCGTCGCCGAAGTGTTCCGCGCGCGCACGACCATCGTACAGTCCCTTCGGCGCTTCCTCGATGACCTGGGGTTCCTCGAGGTCGAAACGCCGATGCTCCATGCGATTCGTGGCGGCGCCACCGCCAAGCCCTTCGACACGCATCACAACGCCCTCGACCTCGAGCTGATTCTCCGCATCGCTCCCGAGCTCTATCTCAAAAGGCTGCTCGTCGGCGGCTTCGACCGCGTCTACGAGCTCGGCCGCACGTTTCGTAACGAGGGCATCAGCACCAAGCACAACCCCGAATTCACGATCCTCGAATTCTACATGGCCTACGCCACGTTCGAGGACCTGATGGACCTCGTGGTCGACATGCTCCGTGCTGTCGACGCCGATCTCAGCACGAAGTTTCCCGGCCTCGCCGGCGAGCGAACCTATGACCTCCAAGCCGACTGGAAGCGCGTGCGGATGCGGGAAGCGATTGCGGACCGCCTCGAACGCGCCGGCCACGGCAAGGTCCCCGAAACCCCATGGTCCGAAGCGCTATCACGCAAAGGGATCGAGGACGAAGAAGCGCTCGCCACGGCTTGCGACGCGATGCTGCCCAAGCTCGACACGGCTGCGAAGAAACAGCTCCAGGGCTGCGAGACCCACGGCGAACGGATGTTTGCGGTCTTCGAGCTTCTCGTGGAGCCCGACCTCGCTGCGATATACCGAACGGCCAACGGCGCCCGATCGGTTCCGGTGTTCATCACCGAGTTCCCCTGGGAGGTATCGCCGCTCGCGCGCCGCAGCGACGACGACCCGGCGTACGTTGACCGCTTCGAGCTTTTCATCGACGGCCGCGAGCTGAGCAACGCGTTCAGCGAGCTCAACGACCCCGATGACCAAGCCGAACGCTTCGAGTCGCAGCTCCGCAATCGGGAGCGTGGGGACGACGAGGCGATGGACTTCGACGCTGACTACATCCGGGCGCTTTCTCACGGCATGCCGCCGGCCGCCGGCTTCGGCCTCGGCGTGGACCGGCTGGTGATGCTCCTCTGCAACCAGCCGTCGATTCGTGACGTCTTGCTGTTTCCGCTGCTCCGCCCGGAGGCGGAGTGAGCCAAGCGCGGCCGCTCGGTTTGCGGACGGCCGTCCTTTGCGGCTTCGGGCTTGTGCACGTCGCCGCCGTTCTGGTTTTCGGCGCAACGAGCACCCAATGGTTCCAGGCGTCGATCGGGAACGATCTTCTCTGGCTGCGCCTGGCGATAGGCTGGGCGACCTGTCAGCTGAGCCTCGCCTTGCTCAGCGCGGCCGTCCTTCAGCGCGCCGCCCGTCTTCCCCGCGGAGCTCGCGGACGCGCCCGCACCGTCGCTTTGGGAATCAGCGCGGGGCTCCATGCCCTGATCACCAGCACCTCGGTCGGGATTCTCCTCTGGGCGGCACGCGTCTCGATGGGCCACGTCCTCGGTGGCACCGTTGCAAGCCTGCTCTTTGGCCTCACCCATCTCGCCTACGCCGACCTCGACCTCTCCTGGCTGCCGACTCTCTACGAGACCGTGACCACGCTCCAGGGCTTGAGCTCGGCCCTGATTGTCGTCCTGAGCATGTCCTGTTGGTTCCTGGTGCCGACTGCGCGCCGCGCGCGATTCTGGTGGGGATTTGACGCCGTGCTCGCGGTTGCGTTCGTGCTCGTCACGACCCTCTTTCCAATCTCGTCGGCCGAAGGCGACGAAACCAGCCTGCTCCGCGCGGTCGTTCGCGTCAGCGTCACCACGATCTTCGGCGTCCGAGTCATCCTGCGTCTGGTCGGTCCCCTCCTTTCCCTGTTTGAGCGGATCGGCTTCCGTTCGATGGTCGCGGCGCGCCACCTTCGCGCCAAAAAAACAGGCTTCCTCGCCGCAAGCAGCACGCTCTCCATCCTCGCGGTCGCAGTCTCCTCCTGCATGTTGATCTCCGTGCTCAGCGTGATGGGCGGTTTTCGTGCGGACCTCAAAAAGAAGATCCTCGGCAACCACGCGCACATCGTGATCGACAAAGCCTACGAAGAGCTCGACGACTGGGAACCGCTGTTGACCCGGACGCGCGAAACCGAAGGCGTCGTCGGCGCCACACCCTTCCTTCAGGTCGAGGTCATGGTGTCGAGCCTTTCGAACCGCGCAGGCGCAATCCTCCGCGGCATCGACGCGGAAACCGTTTCGGAGGTTACTGACCTCGCCCAGAACCTCACCCACGGCAAGCTCGAATACCTTCAGCACCCCGAGCGCATTCTCGACGCTTCGATCGACACGACCAAGACCGGCGCGCTCGACGCGATGATCAACGACGCCGAGCACGCTGCCGCCAAGGGCCTCCCCGACGAGACAAAGGAAGACAGCATGCCCGGTCTCATCGTCGGACAAGAGCTCGCCCGAGCGCTCCGGCTCGTCGTTGGCGATCGCGTCACCGTCGTCTCCCCGCGCGGCGATCTCGGCCCCACCGGCCTGATCCCCAAGACCCGCCCCTTCCGGATCGCGGGGATCTTCTATAGCGGCATGTACGAGTACGACATGAAGCATGCCTACATCGACCTGAGCGTGGCCCAGCGCTTCCTCCGCTCCGAGGGCCGGATTAGCGGCGTGGAGGTCAAGGTCGAAGAAGTCGAGGACGCACCGGCGCTCGCCGCCCAACTCGCCTCGATGGTCGGCCTGAGTGGCCTCCGCGTGCGGGATTGGAAAATGATGAACCAGCAGCTCTTCGGGGCCCTGGCCCTCGAGAAGCTCGCGATGTTCATCACCCTTGGGATCGCGGTCCTCATCGCAGGCTTCTCGGTATTCGGCACTCTCACCCTCCTCGTGCAGGAAAAACGAAGGGAGGTGGGGATCCTCAAGGCCATGGGCACCTCGGCGCGCGGCGTGATTCGGATCTTCGTGATCGAGGGTCTGCTGATCGGAGCGGCCGGCGGCTTGATGGGGCTCGGGCTTGGCTTCGTGCTCACATTTGCCGCGGAACACTTCGGAATCCGAATGAATCCGGAGGTCTACTACATCGACAAGCTGCCGGTGCACCTCGATCCGACCGAGTTCGCCGTCGTCGGCGCCGCGACCGTGCTCGTATGCCTGGCGGCAACGCTCTTTCCCGCGTATCAAGCGAGTCGGGTGCGGCCTGTCGACGCGCTCCGCTACGACTGAAACCGCGCGCGTACGATGTCCGATCCACTCGTCTCCGTACAAAACGTGACCAAAACCTTCCAGCACGAAGGCCGGTCGCTCCAGGTTCTCAAGGGGATCGACCTCGATATCGGCAGCGGTGAGATGGTTACGATCGTCGGCCCCTCGGGCGCGGGCAAGAGCACGCTCCTGCACTTGATCGGCACGCTCGATCTCCCCACCGAAGGCCGGATACTGTACGGCGGTCAGGACGTCACCCGCCTCGGAAGCTCGGACCTGGCCGAGTTTAGAAATCGAAGTATCGGTTTTGTTTTCCAATTCCATCACTTGCTTCCGGAGTTCACGGCGCTGGAAAACGTGATGATGCCAGGATTGATACAAGGGCGACGGCGCTACGACGCGCGGGCCAAGCAGCTGCTGGAGGAGGTCGGGCTATCCGAGCGACTCACCCATCGTCCCGGCGAGCTGTCGGGCGGCGAACAGCAGCGTGTGGCGCTCGCCAGAGCGCTTCTCATGGAGCCGAAGCTGGTGCTCGCCGATGAGCCAACCGGCAACCTCGACAGCCAAACCAGCGCTTCGGTGCATTCGCTCTTCTTCGATTTGAATCGTCGCCACGGGATTACATTCCTCATCGTGACCCACAGCCGCGACTTCGCCGACATGATGCCGAGGCGGGTCTCGATGAAAGACGGCCGCATCGATTCGGACGAACGCCGCGCTCAACCCCTTGAAAACCAAGGAAAACCAGCTTGACCCCCTCTTAGGGCACGGCTATAGCCGCCCGGATCGCTCCACCTTACAATGCGTCCTTCCGCCTCTGCCATAGCCCTGATGCTCGCAGGGCTCGCTTCCGTCGCGGGCGCCCAGAGTGAGGAGAACATGCCCGAGCCGCCGCCCCCGGCCACACGGCCTGTGCGGACGTCCCCGCGGCCACAGCGGCCGCCCGAGCCAATCCCGGTGGAGCCAGACGCTGAAGGCGAGGACTACGAACCGGTCGAGGACCCGAACGCCGCGATTCAGGTTCCGCGAACGAGTTGTCATGGAAAAGAGATTCGACGCATCGTCGTCATCGGCGCGCGTCGCGTCGACCCCGATGACGTTCGAGTCACGATGAAGCTCCGAAGAGGGTCGATCTGCACCGACCCGGCCGTCACCCGAGATGCCAAGGCGCTTTGGAATATGGCGTACTTCGACGATCTGCAGATCGAGTCCGACCCGCTCGGGGCCGGCATCAAGCTCACCATTCGCCTCGTCGAGCGCCCCGCCATTCGCAAAGTCATCTACAAGGGCAACGACGAGCTCGACAAAGAAGACATCGACGAGACCATCACGCTCGAGCCGGGAACGATTCTATCGGTGCCCGACGTCGAGTCGCAGGCTGATGCGATGCGCCAGCTCTACTCCGAGGAGGGGTTCTTTCTGGCTGACATCGGGTATGAGCTCAAGCGGGTTGCTGGAGACACCAACCAGGTCGACATCGTCTTCAAGATCGACGAGGGCGCGGAGGTCGAGGTTCGGCGAATCAGCTTCGTGGGGAACAAGCAGCTTCCCGCCGCCGAATTGCTGAAGATCATGCAAACCAACGAGACCGGCATGTTCTCGTTCTTGAGTGACCGCAACAAGTTCAGCCGCTCCGCTTTTGATGAAGACCTGACACGTGTCCAGGCCTGGTACTACGACAAGGGCTACCTGCAGATGCGCCCCGGCCGCCCGACGGTCGAGCTCACCGCAGACCGCGCCTACGTCGACATCACCATTCCGGTCGAGGAGGGTCCGCGATTCCGAATTCACGAGTTCGACGTCATGGAGACCGACGGCGCGGGCAACGAGGTGGAGACCATTGCGCCCAAGGCCGAGCTCCGCGAGATGGTCAGGCTCGAGGCCGGCGATTGGTTCAGCCGAAGCAAAATCGCGGAGGGCATCGAAGAGATCAGCCGGGCCTACCGCGACAACGGATACGCTTTGGTCGAGATGGTCCCGGGCACGGACCTCGACGAAGCCAATCACCTGGTGGACGTCACGATCAACATCCTTCGAGGGCCGCTGGTCTACATCCAGCGTCTCCACGTCCGCGGCAATACAAAGACGCGCGACGCCGTCATCCGCCGAGAATTCCGGCTCAGCGAAGGTGACCTCTACAACCAGAGCCGGCTCGAAGATGGCCGCGCGCTGGTGAACCAGCTCGGCTATTTCGAACGGGTCGACGTTTCGGAGGAGCAAGGAACCGCGCGCGACCAAATGGTAATCAACGTCGAGGTCGCCGAGAAGCCGACGGGCACGTTCCAAGTCGGCGCCGGTTTCTCGTCGCTCGAGAGCTTCATCATCACCGCACAGATTCAGCAGCAGAACCTCTTCGGCCGCGGTCAGTCACTCGGCCTGAACCTGCAGGTTTCGGGCATCCGCCAGCAGATCGACCTCAACTTCGTCGAACCTTGGTTCCTCGGCTCAGAGTGGAGCCTCGGCTTCGGAATCTTCAAACGCATCAGGGACTTCCGAGACTTCCGTCAGGACTCGACCGGCGCCAACCTGACGACCGGCCATCCCCTGTTCAACCCGCGCTTCCGTATCTTCGTCCGGTACGAGTTCGAGAACGTGAAGATTTCGGAGCCCCGAGGAAGCTTGCTCGGCGTCGGCGGCGGCCAGCTTGCCAACACCTTCTCCAACATCTTCATCGCCGACGCGTTCCGGGACGGCATCACCAGCTCGCTGCGGTTGACGCTCAACTGGGACAGCCGCGACAATCGGCTTTCGACGACCGGCGGCATCTTTGCGAACTACGCCGTCCAATTCGCCGACCAGTACCTCGGCTCCGACAATACATTCATTCGGCAGACCGCATTCGCGCGCTTTTACAAGAAGGCGTTCGGGCCGGTGATTTTCAAGGTCAACGCCGAGATGGGGCTGCTCACGTCTCGAAAGAAAGTCCCCGTGTTCGAGCGATTCTATCTCGGCGGCATCTATACGATTCGAGGCTACCGACTCCAATCGGTGGGCCCGCAGGCTGGCGTGGCATCGGCTGGCGACCCGAATCTCCCGGTTGCCTTCGAAGGCCGACCCATCGGAGGCGACTTCCAGGCCTTCTACAACATCGAGTTCGAGTTCCCGCTCATCGAGGCCGTGGGCATTCGGGCCGTCATCTTCACGGACGGCGGCAACGCCTGGAACCTTTTCGACTTCAAGGACCAGTTCGGCAACTGCCAGGCGCCGGTCGCGCCCGAAGCCGATCGGTCGTCTAGGCCATGTGGCATCAGCGGTTTCCTCCGGTACTCCGTGGGTTTCGGGATTCGATGGTTCTCCCCCCTCGGGCCGCTGCGTTTCGAATGGGGCATTCCGATTCGCCGGCGGCCGCAGGACAGCCCGATTCGGTTCGAGTTCACCATCGGCCAGTCGTTCTGACCGAATGAAACCCGCCCGGCAGGCGTATAACCCCTGCGGCTTGACCGCCTCGCGCCAAACGGCTAGCTAGGCCGGGCCTGAAAGGATGCTCTCCATGCGCTTTGTTAGAATCGTTGTTTTCACTTTGGCCGCCGTCGTTCTTGCTGGATCGGCGACGACCGTCGACGCGCAAGTCAAGATCGGTGTGGTCGATCTCCAGCGCGCCATCAACGAAACCGAAGACGGTCGCCAGGCCAAGCGACGGCTGAAGAAGGTGTTCGACGAGCGCCAGAAGTCCCTCAACGATAAGCAGGAAGCCCTCAAGACGCAGAAAGAGAGCCTCGAGCGGCAGCAGGACGTTCTGAGCCAGGACGCGCTCAAAAAGAAGGTCGAGAAGTACCAAGCCGATCTGATGGAGCTGCAGAACGAGTACGTGCAGTACCAGCAGGAGCTGTCCACCAAGGAGGGCGAGCTCACACAGAAGATCCTCGAGAAGATGCAGGCAATCCTTCGCCGCATCGGCCAGACGGACGGCTACACCATGATCATCGAAGCCAATGAAGGAGGCGTCGTCTGGGTGCCCTCGAACCTCGATCTCACCGACGTCTTGATTCAGCGCTACAACAAGCAGGCCAAATCGGGCGGCGGCGGCGCAAAGAAGCCGAAGTAACTGCCCATTCGTGGCCGAAGCGCGCGTTTCCAGCTACAAAAGCGCATGGTCAGGTTCTGCGCGCTAGCAGTCATGGCGTGGACGATGCTTGGCGTCGTTACGCATCCCGTCGCGCAAGAAGCGCCCGGAACGGAGGCGCCGCTTGCCGTCGACGAGCGGCCGCTGCCCGCCCGTCCGCATCACGTCGATGAGTTCGCGCAGTCTGCGATCCTTCGCTACCCGGGCCTCAAGGCGACCTCATCCGACATCGACGCCGCGCAGGCCCGATTGAGCGAGGCGAAGCTCTCCCCCTTCATGCAGTTCGAAGGACAGGCGAGGTTTTTCATGGCGCCCGGCGCGCGGGGAACCACCACGTTTAGCCCCGACCCTCAGATCCCCTGGGCGAACCGCTGGGGTCCCGGCGGCGAGGTGGGGATTGAAGGCGGCATCCCGATCTACACTTTCGGGAAGTATCGCGCGGGTAAGAAGGCCGCGAGGGCAGGCATCAGCGCGGCCGAGTACGAGCGAGACCGAACGCTCTCGCGCGTGGTGTTCGACGTGCGACGCGCCTATTTCGGCACCCAGCTGTCGCTCGACCTGCAGGCGATGCTCACCGAGGGCAAAGACAAGCTTCGAACTGCGGTCGACAAGCTGCGCGCCCGTCTCGAAGCCGACGACCCACGGGTGAAACAAAATGACTACTGGCGTCTGGTCTCGGCCCTTTCGGAAATCGAGTCGCGGGAATCCGAAGCCCTTCGACTAGAAGCCTCGGCCCGTGCTGCACTCGAGATTCTCTCGGGGATCAAACCGGCCATCGTGCCTGAGTGCCCGCTCCAGACCGTGCAGAGCGAAATCGTCGAGTTGAGCGAGCAAGTCGAGCTCGCCATCGAGAGTCGCCCGGAGGTGCATCAGCTCGAAGCCGCGCGTTCGGCGAAAGACGCCAATCTCGTGGTCAAGCGAGCCGGCTACCTCCCCGACATCATCCTGGCCCTGCGCGCGAGCTTCGCTCGCACACCGGGGATCACCGATATCCAGAACCCCTTTGTGATCGACCGGGGCAACTTCGCCGGCGCCTTTGCCGGCCTCGTCGCCCGTTGGAAGCTCGACTTCGGCGGGACCTACGCGCGGGTCAAAGCGGCCAAGGCGGAAATCGAGTCGCTCAAGAGCAAGACCGAAGAAGCCGAGCTCGGCATCGCCCTCGAAGTGACTGACCTCTACGAGCAGCTTCAAGATGCCAAGCGGCGCGTCGCGAGCTGGTCGCGTTCGGAGAGAGAATCCCGCAGGTGGTACGTCTCGGCCGGTCAGGGCTATGAAGTCGGCACTACGTCCGCCCGAGAGCTCGTGGACGCGATCTCCGCCTACTTTGGTGCGCGCGCGAAACGCCTCACGGCCACCGCCGAGTACAACCTCGCAATCGCGGGGCTGGAGAAAGCGACGAACATGCCGATCGTTTCGGAAAAGGGGTGGCGTCCGGTGGACTGCGAGGAATAAACCGGCCACTAGGCTCGTCTACGGGAAAGATATGACTCGATTATTCATCATCACCGGCTTGCTTATCGCTTCTTTCGGGCTTGCGGGTCCCGCAGCCGCCGAAGCAGCGCCCACCGCCGCATCCGAGGCCGAAATTGCCGACGCCGCAGCGGCAAAGGCCGAAGCGTTCATCCGCACAAAGCACAACAAGGTGCGCGCGGTTCTGCGAAAGCCCGACACCCCGAAGCGTGGCGAAGAGCTCACCGTACTGCTCGGCGAGTTCCTCGACTACGACCGACTCGCCAAGCTCTCCCTCGACAAAGAGTGGGCGAAGCGCTCCCCCAAAGAGCGCGACCGCTTCGTGAGCCTCTTGCGGCAGCTCGTCGAACGCCAGTACCAGCGCAACATGGAGTCGACGCTCCAATACAGAGTGAAGTGGGTTGGCACCGAGCCGATCGAGACCGGCGTGAAGGTGAAGTCTTCGGCAAAGTCCGTGAAGAAGAAGCGCCAGCCCCCGGTCACCATCGACTACAGCATGAGCCCCGCCGGCGACGAGTGGAAGGTCTTCGACATTTTCACCGACGAGGTGAGCCTCGTGAAGAACTACAAGCGCCAGTTTCGTAGGGTGATCAAGGAAGAGGGCTGGAGCGGACTGATCGGGCGGATGGAAAAGAAGCTCAAGGGCGACGACGAGTTGATTTAGCAGGCGGTATTTGGCGCGTCGCTGCGCTGTGCGGCTTGTGCTGCCTGGGGGTGGCTTGAGGGCGGGGGTGTCGCCGTTCGGCTTGTGCTGCCGCGGATGTTTGGGGGGCGGGGTGTTGGGTTGGGTGCGTGGTTTGGTTCAATTACACCGCCCCCCCACCCCCACCCGTAATCCTCCCTTGCGCGGCATTCGCTTCGCTCTGCCTTGCCGGCGCGTTCGCGCCGGGCTTCGCCCTTCGGGCTCGCGCTACCGCCTGCTGCGTTGTGGCGGGGGCCGATTGACGGGGTTGGACTCAGCCGCCACTTTGGAACTTGGATGCGCCTCGCTTTTCTCGTTCTCTCTTTCAACCTTCTAGTCGCCGGGTGCGGCAGCAGCCGCAACTCCAACCAGGCGCCCAAGCAGCAACGCGGCTGCGGAGAGCTCGATGGGGTCGAACCGGTAGAGCCGGTGGTTGTGGGGGAGCATCCCCTCTCACTCGGCCTCGAAGGAAGCTGCCCGATCTTCGAGCCCGTCCCATGCACTAGCTCTCTGGACGACTACGCATCGCTGTGCGGCCCCGACTGTTGGCCGGCCACCGGTACGCACAGCAGCGGCGACGAATGGCTGATCGGCTGCGAGTACAGCCTGCGCGCCCCGTGTGCGGACCTCGACTACGTGCCCGAGCCGAAATGCTATCAAGACCCGTTCGACGGCGATGAGTACTGGTACACCTACCCGAGCTGCCCGATCATTCTCGAGGCGCTCTTCTGCTGGACGCCATGCGACCCCGAGCGACGCTGGCCCGACCCCCCAGAGTACTGCCCGGCCCGCTAACGCTGACGCTAACGCTGACGCTGACGCTGGCACTGGCACTGAGGCTGCCACTGCCACGGGTGTGGTGGGGGTGGTTGCAGAAATTGGGAGCTGGTTTCGTTTGGTTACACACCCCGCCCCCCCCCACCCGTAGTCCTCCCTGGCGCGGCGGTCGCTGCGCTCCGCCTTGCCGGCGCTTTGCGCCGGGCTTCGCCCTTCGGGCTCGCGCTACCGCCTGCTGTCTTGTGGGGGTGCTCCGGTGCCGCGCTCCTCCACACTTGGATATGAATGGAGGGGCGCGGGGGAACGCGATGTGGGGGTTCGGCGGCGTGTGAGTGACAATCCGCAAGACAGCACCCACCCCGGATTGGCGCGAGCTCCGAGGGGCGGCTTGCGTGGCCTCAGGCCCCCAGCCCTTCCGGCCACGCTTGCAAGCCGCCCCGTTCGTTGAACCCCCGCGTCGTGTTCCCCCGCGCCCCGTCCGCTGCTAAATAAAACCGTCCGCCCGGCTGCGGCCCCCCCAGGCCGCGCCGTTCGGACGCTCCCCTTTTGCTGCTAGACCCTCTTTCGCAATCCTGCGATGTCTCTGATGACGACGCGGCGGTGATCGGTGTCGATCAGGCCAGCCCTTTTGAAGGCGCCGAGCACCAGTGTAACGGTCTCCCGCGTCGAGCCTACGTAGCTCGCAATCTCCTGATGAGTGAACTTCACACCAATCAGGATTCCCCGTGAATCAGGAATACCGTGCCTCGAAGACGCATCGAGTAAAAACTCTGCAACACGCGATTCTACGCTTCGCGTGAGCAGTGCATCGATCCGCCGTTCTGCAAGCAGGCGGCGTTCCCCCATTAACCGATGCATAGCGGAAGCGAATTCCAGGTCCTCGTTCATCACCATTTTGATGAGCCGCGGCGGAATGCGTAGCGCTTCCACATAATCCAAAACCACCGTTTCGAGACGCGCTTCGGGATCGACCAGCGACATTTCGCCAACCAGATCGCCTGGGCCGTAGTAGCCGAGCGTCAGTTCTCGTTCCGGTGTGCGGCGCACGCGCCGAACTCGACCGCTGCCGATCGCGAAGATCGCAGGGTCACTAGGCATGCAAAGGGACTCACGTCGATCGGCGTCGACCAGCGCGCTCCCGTTCAGGACCTGCTCCCGAAGTGCGGGCGTCAATGGCTCGAAAACCCTGCAACGGGACAGAATCCTCGTTCGGCGTTCTTCCGTCGTCCGCAGTCGTCGTGCGCCGGAGCCGTTTTGCAGTGCGGGAGCGTTAGAATCCATACTTACAGCCTTAACGGTATGGTGCATGAATACAGGATTACCGTCAAGACGTAGATTCACAAAATCACTTGAAAGGGCTTTTTTTCGTTCGTATTGACCAAAAGGGCCGCCTTCGCTAGTGTCGCCGCATTCGGAAGCGATTCGCGCCAGCTGCGGGGCCGGCATCATAAATATGCGACTTTATTCAGGAAAAATTGGCCCGATCGTCGACGACCTGGTGCGGGATCTCACCGCGGGGGAAGACATCGAAGTCGAGGAAGTGGCCGAGGTCCGACTCGACCTCGAAGCCGTGCTCAAGGAGTACGTCCGGCGCGAGCGCCAGATGATCGACGAGGCCAAAGATCGGATGGAACGCGAAGGCCTGGGCTACTCGAAGCTCGGCCGGATGCGGCAGCGGGTCGCAAAGGAGATGGGCTTCCCGCAGCAAGATGAAGTCCTCCCCTATCTGGTCGATCAACTGCTCAACATGCTCTTCCACAGCTCCAACGTCATCGAGATCTACGCGGACGACGCCGCCTTGCGGAAGAAGATGACGCCCGTTTTGCGCCGGCACATGGAGGTCGAATCAGGCCTCGACGCCGAAGTGCGCTCGAAGATCAAGAACCTCCAAGAGGGCACCTCCGCATTCGAGGTGGAGTACGCCAAAGTGATGGACCAGATCAAGCACAAGCGCGGGCTCGAGTAGGCATCTCATGCGGAGCATGACCGGATACGGAAGCGGGCGCGCAGCGCTCGGCGACGGACAGGTCGTGCTCGACGTCCGCACGGTCAACCATCGCTTCCTCGACGTGCGGGTGCGCCTCCCGTCGCGAATCCAAAGCCGTGCGCCGACCGTCGAACGCGTGATTCGCGCGCGCCTCGAACGGGGCCGCGTCGATGTCACGGCGCGGTTCGAGGGGCAGACGCTTCCGCAGCCGACGCTCGACGTCGATCGCGCGCGAGCGGTCTATGGAGAGCTCATCGCGCTGCGGGACGCGCTCAACCCCGAAGAGCCTCTGCCGCTCGCCCTGCTCTCTTCGGTGCCGGACTTGTTCGTCATCACTCGCGGCCTCGACGAAAATGAGCTCGACGGTGCACTCGAGCAGGCCGCCGCGGAAGCCTGTACCACGGTCACGGCCATGCGTGACAACGAAGGGACAGCCCTCGCCGAGGAGCTCACGGAGCGGCTCGTCGAGCTCGGGACGAGCGTCGAAGCCTTGAAGATTGCGGTGCCGGAGCTCCTCGAAGTCCGTAGAACGCGCCTTCGTGATCGCCTAGAGGCCCTGCTCGCCGGTGTCGACGCCGAGCTCGACCCTTCTCGACTGGAGCAAGAGATCGCCGTGCTGGCGGACCGCTCTGACATCGCCGAGGAGCTGGTGCGCCTCGCTAGCCACCGCGATCAAATGCTCGAACTGATCGAGAATTCGAGCGCAGCGGTCGGGAAGCGCATCGACTTCCTGCTTCAAGAGATGGCGCGCGAGGCCAACACGATCGGGTCCAAGGTGCAAGACGGGACGATGACGCCCCACGTGATTGCGTTGAAGGCCTGCATCGAGCAAATGAGGGAACAAGCGCAGAATGTGCTTTGACCGACTGCGCTGACGCGATACGGATCGCATCGGAGGGGGAGTTCCATGAGTGTCGCTGCGTCGACCGATCCAGATCTCATCTTGCTGATTATCAGCTCACCATCGGGCGCAGGAAAGACCACCCTGACCCGACGGCTGCTCCAAGAGTTTCCCGAGCTCCGGTTCAGCGTCTCGCACACCACGCGCAAGCCTCGTGCCAACGAGGTCGACGGCCAGGACTACCACTTCGTCACCGAGGAAGCCTTTCGCAAGATCATAGCCGAGAACGGCTTCGCCGAATGGGCCGAAGTCCACGGCAATCTCTACGGCACGAGCGTGAGCGAGATCGACATCGCGAGGGCTGCGCGAAAGATCGGTGTGCTCTTCGACGTCGACTATCAGGGCGCCCGCCAGATCAAGGAGAAGTTTCCCGACGCCATTGGCGTCTTCATCTTGCCGCCCTCGATGGCCGAGCTTCGCCGCCGGCTGGACGGCCGCGGCTCCGACGACGCTCAATCGCGTCAGCGCCGCTTTGACAAGGCCCGAGAGGAGATCGGGCACTATCCTTTCTTCGACTACATGATCGTCAACGACGAGCTGCAGCGCGCCCTGGCGGAGCTTCGGGGCATCGTGCTCGCGGAAGGCTGCAGGCGCCGGCGGCTCGCCGCCAAAGCGGAAGCGCTGCTCCAGGAGTGATCGGAGCTCGCCTCAGAACTCGATGCCGAGAATCAGTCGCAGGGTCAGCGCGCGGCTGATGTTGAGACCCTCGGTGCCCGGCTCGCGGACGCCATCGACTTCGAGGTAGCGGAGGCCGTTGAGCGGGAACAAAATCCCGAACTCAGCCGCGGCAAAGAAGCCGTCGGTGAACTTCGGCCCGTCTTCGGTCCGATAGTAGATAGCAAGGTCGATCTCCGCGCCCAGGTTCGGCTGAGAGGAATAAGTCTGCTGCTGGTACATCGCGCGGCTGTAGATGAAGTCGAGCCGCGCACCGAGCACCCTTCCAAAGTCGGTTCGGATGATGTCGTAGCTGATCGCCGGCGCCAGGTAATAGGCTCCATCGATGCGCCCCATGATGCGGCGCCAGAGAATCAGGTCGATGCGGTAGTCCGGGTGAAACGCGAAATTCGACACCGTCTTCTGTCCGACCGGCTGGGTCGCGAGATCCTCGTACTGCGAAAGCCCAACCACATCGGGATCGCCCGAGGCTGCGCCGCCTTTGAGAAAGACGCCAAGCTTCTTCCCGAGGAAACGGTACTCGCCTTCGAACGCAAATCCCCACTGGCGCAGCTTGAACTTGGCGCCCTCGGCCGCGGGCGGAAACTCTGTCGGCGCAATGTTCTGGACCTGTCCGAAGACGCCCGCGAACTCGATCTCGAGCCGCAGATCCTTCCACAAGACCTGCAGCCAGCCGTCGGGAATGTAGACCTTGGCGTCCCGGCGAACGAACGCGTTTTCGACGTCGCTGTAGGTCCCGAGCAACGGCGCACCTACCGTCGAAAGAAACTGCGAGCGATAGATGAAGTACGCGCCTCCGTTGATCACCCACTTGCCCCTCGCCAGGCGCTTCTCTTGCGCGAGCGGATCCATCCGTCGCGCAACCAAGAAGCTCCACTGCCGCGTGTCGTCCAAGCGGCTCGCATCGATCGGAATCGCCTGGATCTCAGAAACGGGGTCGAAGATGTAGCCCTTGCTCGCGAAGTCCCAAGACACGCCAAAGAAGATGCCTTTGAACTTGCCGATGAGCTGAATGCGATCGATTTCGGACTGGAAGTCGGAGTCGAGGACGGTGTCGAGCTGGTTGGTCCCGACGCCTGCATTCCAGAGCATCCCGAGGCCCCACTGATGCCCCATCCTGCCGAAGCGAAGCTGGCCGATCGTGCTGTTCGTGACCTCGCCCCAAGCCCGGCGAACGTAGATGTTGTCACCGACCGTATTTCGGAACGACTCAGGGGGCGGGAGCGTTTGCGTCAGGCTGTCGAAGGGAACGCCCGGCACACGGCCTGGGATCTGCCCCAACCGATCGACCGTCTTCACATCGGGCGTGGAGCCCAACACCAAGTTGTCGAAGACGTCCAACATCATGTGGACGCGGATGTTGTCGCTCAGCGATAGTGTCGGCTGCAAGCGAAGGCGCATATTTGCGTAACGCAGCGTCGCGCTTCCGTCACAGCGCTGGTCCTGGCTCGCAGGGGACGCCGGCTCGCCTTTGCAACCACCCTGCGGCAACACGCCGTTGCCGCCCGTGCTGGGCGAGTTGTCGACGGGAATCCATCGCCCGAAGGGATCTCCGGACAGCCTACCGCCTGGATCGAGCGGAGGGCCGAGCGGAATCCGCCGAAGCGAGAAGTTGTCGATGTAGTTGGCCCGCACCCGGAAATAACCGGCGAGCGAGAACACGGGCCGAGGGTTGGTCCAGCTCGCCAGCGTCGGATCGGAGGCGGGCGGCTCGGCCATGCCGAGGAGCTTCGCGTCGTCGGCCGCCATCGCATCCTCGTCGAACGCATCCTCGTCGAACTCCTCGTCCGAGTCGGCATTGCTCGTAGGCGCCGTCGGGAGCTCGAGCCCTTCGACGGTCGGCGCCCGCAGCTGCGGAGGGAGGTCTTGCTCGCGGCTGGGCGCCGGAGAGGCCTCCTCTTTCTCGGAAAGGGCCTCTTCTTCCTCGGTGTTCGCGGCTCCGCGTGCCCCCTGGGTCGTGGCATCGATCGACCCCTGCGCCGCAGCCGACGTTGCCCCCAGTGAAAGTACCCAAATAATCGCTAAGAAACGGCGCATTGAACCCGTGCGGTCCGGGGCGTAGCACGCCAGGATCACGCGGGTCAACGGGGCAATCGATGCCTTGACCAGAGCCAGCGAGGCCGTAAGCCCCGCTGCCGGGACCTCCATGACGGATAGTTTGAACTTCATACCGCTTGGCGGGCTCAACGAGGTCGGAATGAACTGCGCCGCGCTGGTCTGCGGCGACACGACGATCGCGATCGACTGCGGGATCGGTTTCACCGATGAACATGGTGCCGAGCTGGTCCACGCGGACTTCGGCTGGCTTCTGCAGCAGCGCCCAGGCCTCCAGGCGATCGTCATCACCCACGGGCATGAAGATCACATTGGCGCCCTTCCCTACTTTCTCAAGGAGCTCTCGGTCCCGGTCTTCGCGCCACCCTACGCCGCCGCTTTGATCGAGGATCGGCTGCGGGAGCATCGCTTGACGAACATCGACCTCCGGGTGAGCCCGGCAGGAAGCCAGGAGCAGATCGGCTCGATTTCGGTGGAGCGCTTCGCCGTGCACCATTCGATCGCCGACGCGACGGGGCTCATCTTGGATACGCCCGTCGGCACGGTCGTCCACACCGGGGACTTCAAAATCGAATCGGATCCCTGCGAGGGCCAGCGCTTCGATCGCCACCGGCTCGAGCAGCTGGCAACCGACGGCGTGCGCCTGCTTTTGAGCGATTCGACCGGTGCCAATGTCGAAGGGCGAGCCCGAATCGAGCGCGACGCCGAAGCGGCTCTCGAGGATTGGATCAGCCGCTCTCCCAATCGCGTCGTCGTCGCGACCTTCTCCTCGAACGCCTTTCGCTTGAGAGCAGTCTTGCGGATCGCACGGGAACGCGGCCGAAGGGTTTGCTTGCTCGGGATGTCGGTCCTCAAGCACACCGAGACCGCTCGAGCGCTGGGTTTGATTCCGTCGGTGGATGATCTCTTGGTTGCGCCCGAGGAGGTCGACGATTTGCCCCGCGACCGGGTCCTGATCCTCGCCGGCGGCACCCAGGGCGAACCCGCCTCGGCCCTCACCCGATTGGGCCGCGACGAGCACGCGCGCGTGCACCTCGAAGCAGGGGACACGGTGATCTTCTCTTCACGCGCCATTCCCGGAAACGAGCGCAGCGTCTTCGACCTCGTCAACCGATTCGAACGGCGCGGCATCGAGGTCGTCACGCGAAACCGGCATCCAGAAATTCACGCGAGCGGACACGGAAGCCGCGAAGAGCAGCGGTCGATGATCCAGCTTCTGCGTCCAAAGGCGTTTGTTCCGGTGCACGGCACGCATCACCACCGGAGCCGTCATCTCGAGCTGGCCGCCGAGGAAGGGATCACGCAGACACAGCTCATCGAGAACGGAAACGTGCTCGAAGTCACGAAGGACGCGCTCGGTGTCATCGATACGGTTCCGACGGGGCGCGTCTACATCGACGGCATGCGACCGCTGAGCTCCGAGGTCATCGCCGAGCGACGCGCGATGGGATCGGCCGGATTGGTCACCGTTGTGCTGTCGCTCAAAGGAGGACGGCCGCGGGAGCTCCCGCACGTGCTGTCGCGGGGTGTCTTCAACGGCGCGGATCGACTGCGCGTCGAGCGAAAGCTTGGCGAGCACGTTCGGAATCGGCTCAAAGGGCGGCGCTTCGCGACCACGGCGGAGGCCGAAGAAGCCGCAATTGAGGCCGCCCGGTGGTTCTTGGTCCACAATCACCGAAGGCGCCCGCTGATCACGGCGGACGTCCACGGGGAACCATGAGCCGATGGGTCGCCTGGTTGGTCGCTGCGCTGGTCCTGAGTAGCTGCCACGGGCACGTCAAACCGGAGCCGAGCCCGCAGCTCGTCTCCTCCGAACCCGCCATCGTCGCGCCGACCGAGCCCCCCTCGGACGGCGCAGCGCCCGCTGGCGTCGCGCGCCCCGCAACCCAAAAGGAGCGCGCAGCGGTCGAGGACCTCATTCGTGCCGCGGAGTCGGTACGGCAGCTCAAGCTTCGGCGCCGGGTGATGATTGAAATCGAAGACGGCGATGCGATCGCGCAAAGCCTGCGATCGCAGATCGAAGAGGAAGAAATCGAGCGCGCGAGGCTCGTCTATGGCGCGCTGGGGCTCCTCGATGCGGAGGAGGACCTCTACAGCATGTTTGCAGGGGTCCTCGGCGAGCAGGTCATCGGTTACTACGATCCGGACACCGGGCGACTCGTCATTCGCGACGACGTAATGGCAGGCTTGGCCGGGTCCTTCGGCCCCGAGCAAGCTCAGGAAGCGCAGCTGGTTCTGGTCCACGAGCTGGTCCACGCCCTCCAGGATCAGCGCCTCGGACTGGGCGAGTCGTATCAAAAGGAGCGCGCCGCGGATGCCGACAACGCCTTTCGCGCCGTCGTCGAAGGCGACGCCACCTTGGCGATGCTTGCCGAGGCGCTTCGTCAGCAGGGTATCCCGCTGTCGGCTGCGACGGCCGGCATCCAGCAGATGGGGGACTATGTCGACCTCGACGCGCTCGTGCGCGGCGAGAAGCTCGACGATGCGCCAGCGATCCTGCGGGTGACGTTGGTGGCGCCGTATCTGCGTGGGCTCCAATTCATGGCAGCCGTTCAAGGGCGCGGAGGGTGGCCCGCGGTGAACAACGCACACCGCCGCCCCCCTCTGACGACCGAGCAGGTGCTGCACCCGGACAAGTACTTCGCCCGCGAGCGGGCCGAACCAATCGAGATTCCCAAGTGCCAAGCGCTCGTCGCCGCCGGCTTCGATCGAATCGAGGAAGATACGCTCGGCGAGCTGGAGCTCAGCGTGTACCTCGGGCAAGGCCGAGCCTCGGGCACCCATGAGCAGGCGGCCGCCGGTTGGGCAGGTGATCAACTCGCGGTCTATCAGCGCAACGAAAAGACGGCCGTCATCTGGTGGACCAGCTGGGACAGCGAGTTGGATGCCCAAGAGGCCTTCGCCGCAGCCCGCTCGGTCTCCCCCAAGGACTCGAGCGCTCGGGTGGAACGCAAAGGTCGTGCGGTCCTCATCGTCAGGGGCTTGCCGCACCGGCTGCACCGCCCGGCTCGGAGTGACTTCAATTCCTTCGCTCGCAGCCTCAAGAACCGGCCGCCTCCGCCGGAGGTCCGCCCCAGTCTCGTCTATTGAGGTTGTCGTTGGGAACACCCCAAGCTAGGAAAGGCCGATGGGCCGCGCCTCCTGGGACCAATACTTCATGGATATCGCCGTGGTGGTCGCCAGTCGCTCGACCTGCCCCCGCAAGCACGTCGGCTCCGTCATCGTCCGCGACAAGACGATCCTCTCCACGGGCTACAACGGCTCGGTCCGCGGCCTCCCGCATTGCGACGAGGTCGGCCACATGATGGTCGACGGCCACTGCGTCCGGACCATCCATGCCGAGGTCAACGCGATCATCCAAGCCGCCAAAAACGGCGCCCGCATCGACGGCGCCTCGATCTACGTCACCGCGTCCCCATGTTGGAGCTGCTTCAAGGCGATTTGCAACGTCGGCATCAAGCGCATCATCTTCGAAGAGTTCTATCGGGACGAGCGGATCTTCGAGGTCTCGCAGACGCTGGGCATCGAGCTGGTGGAGCTTCACCGTGAGTTGGCGGCCCCCAAGGCTGCACCTTGACGGCTCTTCGCCCCGGCTGTACGAACCGCGCCTGTCCAGCCCCCTAAAAGCCGATGCAATCTGAAATTCGCGAGATCAGCCCCGTCCTTGTGGAGGTTACGGTCGAAGTGCCGTGGGACCGCATCCAAAAGGACCTCAACGACACCTACAAGGAGATCGGCAAGACCGCCCGCGTTCGCGGCTTCCGTCCGGGAAAGGTGCCGAGGGATGTGCTGAAGCAAGTGTACGGCCGGGAAGCCGCTGCGCAGGTGACGGGCACCCTGGTCGAACAGGGCCTCATGCAGGCGGTGCAGGAGCACGAGCTCCACATCGTCGCCCAGCCGCAAATGGACGAAGCGCCCGCGCTCGAGAAAGGCAAGCCGCTCACCTTCAAGGCCAAGGTCGAGGTGCGACCGAAGATCGACCAGGTCGCGATCGACGAGCTCGAAGCCTGGCAGGCGCCAATTGAAATCCCCAACGAAGACGTCGACGCCGAAGTCGAAGGGCTCCGAAACCAACACGCCGAGATTCAGGTTCCGGACCCGATGCGCGGGGCCAAAGAAGGCGACCTGATCACGATCGACTACACGGTCTCGGTGGACGGCGAAGCCAAGGATGACCTCGGGGCCGAAGGCCGCCAGGTCGAGATCAACGACGATCATCTGCTACCGGCCCTCAAAGAAGGGCTGCTCGGGATGCAACCGGACGAAGAGAAGACGGTCCAGGTCGCCTTCGAAGACGACCACCCGAACCCGAACCTCCAAGGCAAGACCGCCGAGTTCGCCATCAAGGCGACGCAGCTTCACGAAAAGCTCTTGCCCGAGCTCGACGACGAGTTCGCGAAGGACTGCGGCGACTACGAAACGCTCCTCGAGCTGCGGCTCAAGATCCGGGAGGGACTCGAAAGCAACGCCAAGCAGCAGAGTGATGCTCAGCTCAAAGACCAGCTGATCGACAGCTTGATCGAACACAATGACATCCCGGTTCCGCCGTCGATGGTGCAGCAGCAACAGCAGATGATGATGTACGAGATGGCTCAATTCATGCAGATGGCGGGGCAGCAAGGCGCGCCGGGTGCCGACTTCTTCTCGGGAATCGAGGAGCGTGCGCAGCGCCGCGTGCAGGCAGGCATTTTGCTCGGGTCGCTGGCGCGCCAGGAGGGCATCGAGGTCACCGAGGCCGATCTGGACGCGAAGTTCCAAGAGATCGCCGAGCGGACCGGCAAGCACGTGGCCAAGGTCCGCGCCGACCACCAAGAGGCCCAGCGCGACCAGCTCGAATCGCAGCTCCTCGAAGAGAAGGTCATGGCGTTGCTCACCGGGCGTGCCAAAATCAACGAAGGGGAGCGGCCCAAGCCCGAAGTCCAGCCTGAAACCCAAAAGGACGAATCGGCCGAAGACGAAGGGGAAGAGTCATGAGCGAGCCTACGATCGCGCAGATGTACATGCCTTGGGTCGTCGAAACGACGCACCGCGGCGAACGACAGTGGGACATCTTCAGCCGCCTGATGAAGGACCGCATCATCTTCCTCGGCACCGAGGTCAACGACGACGTCGCCAACGCGATCATCGCTCAGATGCTTTTTCTCGAGAGCGACGACCCCGACAAAGAGATCACTTTGTACATCAACAGCCCGGGTGGCTCGATTACAGCAGGGCTCGCGATTTACGACACGATGCAGTACGTTCGATCACCGGTGTCGACCGTCTGCCTGGGCCAAGCCGCATCGATGGCCGCTTGGATTCTCGCCTCTGGCACGACCGGAATGCGCAAGTGTTTGCCCAATGGCCGCATCATGATTCACCAACCGCTCGGTGGGATTCGCGGTCAAGCGACCGACATCGAAATCCATGCGCGAGAGATTCTGAAACTTCGTGAACAAATGAACACGATCCTGGCCAAGCATACAGGCCAGACCACCGAACGCATTAAGGAAGACACCGAACGCGATCGCTATCTGTCCGCCGAAGAAGCGCAAGAGTACGGGCTCATCGATGAGGTCATCAAGCCCAAGCTCGAAGGCTAAGACCCCACAAAACGCCGCCAACGAGCGCGGTCTAGTCCTTGCCGTTAAAGAGGCGGGACGCTAGACTCTCCCAAGCAGGTATATGGTGGATCGCAGGCGAGATGATGGGCACGGTAATCTTCAATGCTCCTTCTGTGGGAAGTCACAGAAGGAAGTAAAAAAGCTCATCGCGGGGCCGACGGTCTACATTTGCGACGAGTGCATCGGGCTCTGTAACGACATCATCGCGGAGGAGGTCGAGCGCGAGGAATCGCTCACGACGACAACGCCGCTGCCCAAGCCCGCCGAGATCAAAGACATTCTCGATGAGTACGTCATCGGGCAGGAGCGCGCGAAGAAGATTCTCTCCGTTGCGGTCCACAATCACTACAAGCGCATCGATTCGAAAATCAGCGCCGATGACGTCGAGCTTCAGAAGTCGAACATCCTTCTGCTGGGTCCGACCGGTTCGGGGAAGACTCTGCTCGCGCAGACGCTCGCGCGCATTCTCAACGTTCCGTTCGCGATTGCCGATGCCACGACCCTGACGGAGGCTGGCTACGTCGGCGAAGACGTCGAGAACATCATCGTGCAGCTTCTGCAAAACGCCGACCACGACGTCGAGCGGGCGCAGCGCGGCATCGTCTACATCGACGAAATCGACAAGGTCGCGCGCAAAGGCGACAACCCGTCGATCACGCGCGACGTCAGCGGCGAAGGCGTGCAGCAGGCCCTTTTGAAGATCATCGAGGGTACCGTTGCGAACGTGCCTCCGAAGGGCGGGCGCAAGCACCCGCAACAAGATTTCCTGCAAATCGACACGGGGAACATCCTGTTCATTTGCGGCGGCGCGTTCGTCGGCCTCGACGATGTCATCGAGCGCCGCATCGGGGAGCGGAAGCTCGGCTTTGGGGCCGACATTCCGTCGCGCAAAGACAAGAAGATCGGTGAGCTCCTCGAACAGATCGAACCCGAGGATTTGCTGCGCGCCGGCCTGATTCCCGAGTTCATCGGCCGCTTGCCGGTCATTGCTACCTTGCACGAGCTCAATGAAGAGGCGCTCGTCGACATCCTGACCAAACCCAAGAACGCCCTGGTCAAGCAGTACCAAAAGCTTTTCGAGATGGACGGCGTGAAGCTCAAGTTCGGGCAGGGCGCGCTGCATGCCGTGGCCCGACAAGCTCTGAAGCGGAACGCCGGGGCTCGAGGCCTTCGCGCCATCATGGAGAAGTCCATGCTGGACATCATGTACGAGGTCCCGTCCCAGGCCGACATCCGTGAAGTCGCCGTCAGCGAGGAAGTCATCGTCTCGGGTGAGAAACCGCTCATCGTCTACGAAAAGGAAGAGGCGGAGCTCGCTTAGTGCGGCCCTCTTGGTCCATCCCCGCCGCGCGCGGAGCGCAATAGGCTGATGTTCTTTCACCGAAACGACAACGACGATCAAAAGACCGGCACCGGTGAGCCCGGTGGCGACAGCTTCCCCTTGCTGCCCCTGCGGGACATCATCGTGTTCCCGCACATGGTCGTGCCGCTCTTCGTAGGTCGCGAGAAGTCGATCAACGCGCTCGAAGAAGCGATGAGCCAGCACAAGGAAATCCTGCTGGCCGCCCAGAAGAAGGCGAAGACAAACGACCCCGCCCCGGAGGACATCTTCGAGGTCGGAACCATCGGCACCATCATTCAGCTGCTGCGCTTGCCGGACGGCACGGTGAAGGTCTTGGTCGAGGGCAAGCGTCGGGCACGCATTACCGAATTCGTGCCGCACGAGGATTTCTTCCTCTGCAACGTGGAGCCGGTCGAAGAGCTGTACTCCGCCAACGTCGAAATCGAAGCCTTGATTCGCTCGGTTCAGTCGGCATTCGACGTCTACGCCAAGCTCAACAAGCGGATCGCACCCGAGATGCTGATGACGGTCCAAACGATCGACGACCCGTCGAAGCTCGCAGACACCGTGGTCGTCCACCTCACGAGCATCAAGCTTTCCGACCGGCAAGAGATTCTAGAAACCGTCGACCCGGCGAAGCGTCTCGAGCGTTTGTTCCAACTGATGAACGCCGAAATCGAGATTCTTCAAGTCGAGAAGAAGATCCGCTCCCGCGTCAAGAAGCAAATGGAGAAGACGCAAAAGGAGTACTACCTGAATGAGCAGATGCAGGCCATTCAGAAGGAGCTCGGTGAGCGCGACGAGTTCAAGAGCGAGATTCAAGAGCTCGAAGCGCAGCTCAAGCAAAAGAAGCTCAGCAAAGAAGCGCATCTCAAAGCGCGCAAAGAGCTCAAGAAGCTCAAAATGATGCAGCCGATGAGCGCGGAGGCGACGGTCATCCGCAACTACATCGATTGGGTGCTCGCGCTCCCCTGGGGCGACAAGAGCGAAGAGAACTACGACATCGACGCCGCCGAGCAGATCCTCGACGAAGACCACTACGGCCTCAAAAAGCCCAAGGAGCGCATCGTCGAGTACCTCGCGGTGCAAGCGCTCGTGAAGAAGCTCAAGGGGCCCGTGCTTTGTCTGGTGGGACCGCCCGGCGTTGGTAAGACCTCGCTGGCAAAGAGCATCGCTCGCTGCACGGGCCGGGAGTTCGTCCGTTTGTCGCTAGGCGGCGTGCGCGATGAAGCAGAGATTCGCGGCCACCGGCGGACGTACATCGGCGCCCTTCCCGGCCGCCTGATTCAATCGTTGCGCAAGGTCGGCGCCAACAACCCGGTCTTCCTGCTCGACGAAGTCGATAAAATGTCGGCTGACTTTCGGGGCGACCCTGCCTCTGCGCTGCTCGAGGTGCTCGACCCGGAGCAGAACCACAGCTTCAACGACCACTACCTCGACCTCGACTACGACCTCTCCGACGTGATGTTCATCACCACGGCGAACACCTTGGGAGGCATCCCGCTTCCACTCCGTGACCGCATGGAGATCCTCGAAATCAGCGGCTATACCGAGTTCGAAAAGCTCAACATCGCGATGCGCTACCTGGTGCCGCGGCAGAAGGAAAACGCCGGCCTTCAGGAAATCGACCTGGAGATCAGCGAGAATGCGATTCGCCAGGTCATCCACTACTACACGATGGAAAGCGGCGTTCGGAATCTCGAGCGGGAGGTCGGCAGCATCTGCCGCAAAATCGCCCGCAAGGTTCTCAAAGACGGCGATGAGTCGAAGCAAAAGAGCTACCGCGTCGAGGCGAAAGACATCGCAGAGTACCTCGGTGTTCCGAAGTACCGACCCGACAAGACCAACGAAAAGGACCACGTTGGCCTGACCAACGGCCTGGCGGTGAACGCTTTCGGCGGCTCGATTCTCGAATGCGAAGTCGCGGTCGTGCCGGGCAAAGGCAAGCTCAACATCACCGGCTTGCTCGAAAAGGGCATGCAGGAGTCCGCGCAGGCCGCGATGAGCTACATCCGCTCTCGCCAAAAGCTCCTCGGCCTCGAGGTCGACTTCCACTCCAAGTACGATGTCCACGTTCACTTCCCGAGCTTCGTCCCGAAGGACGGCCCCAGCGCCGGCATCACGATGGCCACCAGCATCGCGAGCGCGCTGCTCAAGATCCCGGTCCGCAAAAACGTCGCCATGACCGGCGAGATCACCCTCCGCGGGCGCATCATGCCGATCGGCGGCCTCAAGGAAAAGCTCTTGGCCGCGCACCGTGCGGAGATAGAAGTGGTCCTGATCCCGAAAGAAAACCAGAAGGACCTCAAGGAGATCCCGCGCCGGGTCTTGAACGCCCTCCGCATCGTCCTCGTCGAGCACATGGACCAAGTGCTCCGCGAGGCTCTGGTCCTAAGCGACCCCGACGCCCTCTTCGGCGACCACTCCGTCCGCCCCGCCGAATACCGCGAAGGCGAGCTCATCACCCCCGACCCCCGCGACCAAACCGACGTCCCCGAGCCCACCGTAGACGCCCCCGGCGCCCGCCAGTAGGGGACACTCTCCGGGTGTCTAACACCTCGTTATCACGGGGTTTCCCAGCGAAAGATCGCAGCGACCTCGACGGTCGGCGCTGCGATCCTTGCCTGAGATCCCGAGTGATTTCTGGGGCTTGCGGGGGTAGAGAGTGTCCCGGTTGGACAGGGGGGTGGGACGCGGTCATGCTCGGCGCCACTTTGGGCGGGTAGCTCAGCGGTAGAGCGCTGGCTTTACACGCCGGATGTCGCAGGTTCGACCCCTGTCCCGCCCACCGGTTCTTCCGCCTTTTTTCGCTGGATCTTGCGACTTCTGGCCCTAGGTTTGCTAACTAATAGTCAGTGACTGACTGGCGGTCAGTTGCGGCGGAGGGCAAGCATTGGCTGTAGCGGCACGTAGGGAACGGGAGCGGACGGCGCGTCGGGAGGCGATTCTCGATGCGGCGCAAGAACTGATCGCCTCCGAGGGATATTACGGGGTTCGCATGGATGCGGTGGCCGACGCCGCGGAGCTGAGCAAGGGGACGCTGTACCTCTACTTCGAGAACAAGGATGCGCTGTGTGCTGCGGTTGCGACGCGGCTCATCGACGAGTTCATTCCGCGTATCGAGGGCGCAATCAACGAAGCGCAGAGCGGTCTCGACGGCGTCCGTGCGCTGCTCCAGGCCTACTACGACCAAACGGTTGAAAACCCGCACCACTTCCGCTTCGCGCTCGCCTGGCTGAGTGCTGGTGAACGCATGGATGACTCGACCGAAGCGTTTCAAACCTACCGGGGGCGCGTTGGCAACATGTTGTCGCTGGTCGTCGCGACGCTGCAGCGCGGGCAGGCCGATGGAAGCATTCGAGTCGACGTGGATGCGCTGCCGCAAGCGATGCAACTTTGGACGAGCTTCCTCGGCATCGTCTTGGTGGGGCTCAACCGAGAAGCCATGGAGCAACGAATTCCGGTTCCGGTGGACTTGACTCAGCTGGTGCCCCTACACCTCGACGCAATGCGCCGGGCACTTTCGAGCGAAGGAACTGCATGATGCGTGCTGTGATTTTGATCTTGTTGGCGTCGGCGCTCGGTGTGGGTTGCAACTATCGGAAGGAAACCGACCCGTCCCCGCCCGTCGATGTGCCGACGACCTATTCAGAGGGGGCCGAAAGGACGGCTCCTCCGGAACCTGAGGCTGAGCCAGTTCGCGATGCACGTTGGTGGCGGCAGATGGGTGATCCCACCCTCACGGCCCTCATCGAAGAGGCGCTTCGGCGTAACCAGAGCGTGCGCGCCGGCTGGGCCAGGGTGCGGCAGTCGCGTTACATCGCGAACCAAGTGCGGGCTGCCCGGATGCCCCAGATCGGGCTTCAGGGAGCCTACGACATCGGCAAAGAGATCCAGGTGTTCGGTGAGTTCGACTTTCAGAACGCCACTGGGTCACTCCCGATATCGTACGAGGTCGATCTCTTTGCTAGGCGCGCGCGCGAGCACCAAGGAGCCAAGTTCGACGCGGAAGCCGCGCGCCTCGACCAGGAGTCCCTTGCCATCACGATCTCGGCGGAGGTCGCCGAGGCGTGGTTCGACTCCATCAACGCGCGGATTGAAGTCGCGGTCGTACAAGAGCAGCTCGAGACCGACCTTCGTTTCTTGGAGCTCGTCGAGCTTCGATACCGTGAAGGCTTGAACTCTGCGGTCGACGTGCACCAGCAGCGCCAGCGCGTCGCGAGCCAGCGCGCGCTCCTCGCTCTCGCGGACGCGCAGACCGATCTGACCGACCAGCGCCTCTCGGTGTTGCTTGGCGAAGCGCCGGGGCGACGCTTTCCGGTCGATGGGAAAGTACTGCCCGACATCGGGCCTACGCCGAACATCGAGGCGCCCGCAAGCCTCCTCGAGGCCCGCCCCGATATCAAGGCCGTCCGAAAGCGCGTCGAAGCCGAGGACCGTCGCGTGGCAGCCGCAGTCGGTGCTCGCTTACCGGTGATCACACTCAACTTTTCGCCCGGGTACAAATGGCTCCAGTTCGAGGGCGACCAAGTGGTGAGAGATCCCGTTACCTTGCTCCCGGTCCCGGATCCCGATACGGGGCTACCCACGGTTGCCAGAAGCTCCCAGACCGCCAACGGAATCGTCTGGCGTGCGGGCGCCGAGCTGTCGGTTCCCCTTTTCGACGGAATCGCCGCCTGGTCCGCGATCAAGGCACAGCGCGCATTGCTCGACCAACTCATGGAGCAATACGCTGAGACCATTCTCACAGGCTTGATCGAAGTCGAGAGCACCCTCGTCCTCGAACGCCAAGAGCGACTCCGCATTCAGTTCCTAGAAGACGAGTTTCGCCTCGCCAACATCACGCTCGAAGCCACCCGCGATCGCTACCGCGCGGGCCTCAGTGACTTCCTCCCGGTGCTAACTGCACTGGCGACTCGGCAGCGCTCGGAGCTTCAGCTCGTCGCCGCTCGCCGGCAGCTGGTTTCCTACCGCGTCCAGCTCTATCGAGCGTTGGGAGGCGCGTGGCCCGAAGAATTTGGAGAGCCCGAAGATGACTAAGCGAAGCGAGCGTCGCCTGAAATGGGCTCTTTCGATCGGCGTCCTCGTCGCCGCGGTCCTGGCGGCATACGTCCTCGTCATCACGAAGGCAGAGCCGCCGCGCGCGGAGAAGCCGCTCGAAGGAACGTTGGTCGATGTCATCCGAATCGATGCGAGCCGGCACGAGGTGGACCTGCACGCCAAAGGCACGGTCGTTCCAGCTCAGGAAGTCGTGCTCCAGGCGGAGCTGGGAGGGCGTGTCACCTGGCAAAGCCCCGAGCTCGTTCCCGGGGGGCGCTTCGAGACAGGCCAGCCCATCGTTCGGATCGACGCGCGCGACTACGCACTCGCGGTCGAAACCTCTCGCTCCCAAGTGAACCAAGCCAAGCTGGAGCTCGCCCTGGAGAGGCGCAGAGGCGAGGTCGCGAAGCGCGAGTGGAACTCCTTCGGCGAGATGGACGTTTCGGAGGAGCAGCGCGCCCTCGCGCAGCGCGAACCGCAGCTCGAGTCGACCAGGCTGGCGCTCAAGGCCGCCCAGAGCGCGCTGAAAAAGGCACAGCTCGATCTCACCCGCACCACCCTGCGCGCGCCGTTCAACGCGATGGTGGTCTCCGAGAATGTCGACACCGGCCAGCTCATCAGCCCGCAATCTACGGTCGCGCAGCTCGTAGGCACCGATGAATACCACGTGCAGGTGTCGGTCCCCGTCGCCTCCCTGCGAACCGTCCGAGCCCGTACGGACGACGCCCCCGGCTCCAAAACCAAGATCATCCAGCGCGTCGGCCAAGCGACCATCGAACGTCGCGGCGAAGTGATCCGGCAGCTGCCGGACCTCGATCCAGGCGGCGCGATGGCGCGGATCCTGGTGCGCATCGAGAACCCGCTCGGGAAGCCCGGTGACCTCCCCTTGCTCCTCGGCTCGTTCGTGGATGTGGAGATTGGCGCCCAACCGATCGAAAACGCCATCCGGGTCCCTCGGGTCGCGCTCAGAAATGGGCGTAGCGTTTACGTCATGAACGATCAGGATCAGCTCGAGATTCGCGACGTCCAAATTGCATGGACCGAACCCGATGCGGTCCTCGTCACCGGCGGCTTACAGGCCAACGAGCGCGTGGTCACCAGCCGCATCCCAACGCCCGTGCCCAACATGCTCCTCAGAACCCTGGCGGAGAAGCCTGAGGCCGAGCCCGGCGACCCAAGCGAGCCCGCCGCCCAAGCCACACCATGACCGGCTCGAGCAACTTCGACCCAGACAAAGAGCGCGGCGTCATCGCCTGGGCGGCGAAGAACTCCGTCGCGGCCAATGTGTTGATGCTCATCCTGATCGTCGGGGGCATGGTCACCTTGGCGTCGGGCATCAAGCAGGAGGTGTTCCCGGAGGTCGAGCTCGACGTCGTCTCGATCAGCGTCATCTACCCCGGCGCGAGCCCGGCGGAAGTCGAACAAGCGGTCGTCCTTGCGGTCGAAGAGGCGGTTCGGGGCATCGATGGGGTCAAGAAGGTCACCTCCTCGGCGATGGAGGGGCAGGCGAGCACCTTGGTCGAGCTCTTGCTCAACACCGACAAGGACCGAGCGCTCAACGACGTGAAGAGCGCCATCGATCGCATCACTTCGTTTCCCGAGGACGTGGAGCGCCCGACCGTCAGCCTTCTCTCAAACCGGCAACAGGTCATCTCGATCGTTCTCTACGGCGACGTCGATGAGGGCACCCTGCGAGCCGTCGCCGAAAACAGCCGTCGAACGCTGCTCCAAGACCCGCGCATCACCTACGTCGAGCTCTCCGGGATTCGCCCCCTCGAGATCAGCATCGAGGTTCCGCAAGCCCAGCTCCGAAAGCACGGGTTGACCATCGATGAGGTCGCCGCGCGTGTCCGGGCCGCGTCGGTCGAGCTCCCAGGCGGAGGCGTCAAGACGACGGCCGGCGAGGTCCTGCTCCGCACGACCGAACGGCGTGACCGGGGCAACGAGTTCGGCAACATCGTTCTGCTTAGCCAGCCCGATGGCTCGCAGGTGCGCGTTCGCGACGTGGCGACCGTGCGCGACGGCTTCCAGGAAATCGACAAGGAGGCCACGTACAACGGCAAACCGGCGGTGATGATCAACGTCTTCCGCGTCGGATCCGAGACGCCGCTTACGGTGTCCGCCGCCGCGAAAGAGTACGTCGTCGAGCTCCAAAAGACTTTGCCGGAAGGCCTCTACGCCGCGAACTGGTTCGACACGGCCGAGATGTACGAAGGGCGGCTCTCTCTGCTGATGCGAAACGCACGCATCGGTCTGCTCCTGGTCCTCCTGACGCTGGCATTGTTTCTCGAAGCGCGTCTCGCATTCTGGGTGACTCTCGGGATCCCGATTTCGTTTGCAGGCTCCCTGCTCTTCTTCCCGGTGACCGACGTGTCGATCAACATGATCTCGCTCTTCGCGTTCATCATCACGCTCGGCATGGTCGTCGACGATGCAATTGTCGTCGGCGAGGCGATTTACAAACAACGGATGGATGGCAAAGGGCGTCTAGAAGCTGCCATCGGAGGCGCCAAAGAGGTCGCACAGCCGGTCGTCTTTGCGATTCTCACGAGCTGTGTAGCGTTCGCGCCGATGCTGATGGTCCCAGGTCCCATGGGGAAGTTTTTCCGCGTGGTGCCGATCGTCGTCATCGCGGTCTTGATGATCTCGCTCGTCGAGTCGCTCCTCATTTTGCCAGCTCACCTTTCGCACCCGATGCCCTGGTGGCTGAGAATCGTTCTCTCGCCGTACCTCTGGGTCATGCGCGCCCTCGCCAAGCTCGACATGCCCCACCGCCTCCAGCATCACATCCAGCACACCTACATCCCCATCTTGAACAAGGCGCTGCGCTGGCGGTACTTCACAATTGCGGCTGGGGTTGCCCTCCTGGTCGGTACGCTCGGCTACGTCGCCGGCCGGATCCCGTTCACCTTTCTGCCCAAGGTCGAGGGCGACCTGATCACCGCGCACCTGAAGATGCCGGTCGGCACACCGGTATCTGAAACCGAGCGAATCGCAGACGGCATCGCGGCGGTTGCGCAGTCGATCGTCGACAGCGAAGACGCCAAAAGCGATGGACCGACGATGTCCCGCGGCTTGTACGAGGAAGTGGGCGCGATGAGCGCACTCGAAGCGAGTCCCGAGGGCTCCATGTCGACCGAGGGAAGCCACTACGCCACGGTGATGATGTATCTCATCGACGCGGGCGATCGGGAGCTGACCACGCAGCGTTTCGTCCAACGCTGGCGCGACGAGATTGGCGAGATCCCAGGGGCGGATTCGCTCACCTTTTCATTCGAGGTCGGCGTCGAGCCAGGCAAACCGATCGAGGTTCAACTGATCCACGACGACGTGCCCACCCTCGAAGCGGCCGCTGAACGTCTCGCGACCGAGATCTCGGCCTACAGTGGCCTTCGCGACATCGACAGCGGCGTCACCAAAGGCAAGGATCAGCTCGACTTCCGGCTCACCGCCGCCGCCTTGGCGCAAGGCATGACCGAGTTCGAGCTGGCGCGGCAGGTTCGGGCGGCGTTCTTTGGCGCGGAGGCGGTTCGGCAGCAGCGGGGTCGCGACGAGGTACGCGTGTACATTCGGTTGCCGCTCGAAGAGAGGCGCTCCCTCTATAACGTCGAAGAACTCATCGTGCGCACCCCCTTGGGCGGGGAGATGCCCCTGTCGCAGGCCGCAGTGGTCACGAGGGGACAAGCGTATACGATCATCAAACGAACCGACGGGCGTCGCAACATCAGCGTCACGGCCGACGTGGCCGACGAAGATGCCAACGCGAACGACATCAACGCACAGATCATTCAGCGTGAGCTCCCACAACTGCTCGCCGACTTCCCAGGGCTCTCGTACAGCCTCGGTGGCGAGCAAGAGCGCCAGGCCGAAACGATGGGCGCCCTCGGGCTCGGGTTCATCCTCGCACTGATCGTGATGTTCTCGATGCTCGCCGTCGTGTTCCGCAGCTACGCCCAGCCGATTCTCGTGATGTCGGCGATTCCGTTTGGCATGGTGGGCGCCGTTTGGGGCCACGTCGTGATGGGCTTCTCCTTGAGCCTGATGAGCATGATGGGGCTGGTCGCGCTCTCCGGCGTCGTCGTCAACGACTCGCTGATTCTCATCGTCTCCATCAACCGATTCCGCGAAGAGGGGATGAGCACCTGGGAGGCGGTCGTCGCCGGTGGCGCGCGGCGCTTCCGTCCGATTCTATTGACGTCACTCACGACGTTCTTCGGCCTTGCGCCCATGATTCTCGAGACCTCGGTGCAGGCCCGCTTCCTCGTGCCGATGGCTGTCTCGCTTGGATTCGGCGTCCTGGCGGCGACGCTGATCATGCTGCTCATCGTGCCCTGCGCCTACATCATCCTCGAAGACGCGCGACGCCTCGGAAGCAACTTCGGCGCACGGCTGCGCGGCCAGCCGACGATGCCTCCGCCCGAACCGATGACGCCTTCCGACGCGGACGTCGAGCTGCTCACTGCAGAGTGATCGCGACTCGGCTCAGGAAGCCGCGGAAAACGTCCAGGTGCCCGTCGGCGCGTGGTTGCGATTCAACTCGACCGGCTTTCGCATGAGACCCATCGCAGCGACGGTGGAGTGCATCCCCGCCCAACGGGCAAGGCTGCGGTACGCGACGAGCTGGGAGCCACCGGGATTACGCTTGGCGTGGTCCTTGGCGACTTCGAAGACCTCGAGGTAGCGCTGCACGCAGGCGTCGGGGTCGGAGCGATCCTTGGCGTTGCTGGTGGCCTGTTCGGACATCTGGCGGCGAAGTGCGGCCTTGCTCAGCAGCAGCTCCGCATAGCCGCCGAACTGGCGGTCTGCATCTTCGCCCTTGGGATCGATCAGGAAGCCGTCCTCGCCATCGGTCACCTGACCGGCAACGCCCATGCCGTCGTCCATGGCCACGACCGGAAGGCCGCACCAAAGCGCCTCGCTGATGACCTGCCCGTAGGTTTCCGACAGGGAGGTGTACACGAAGAGGTCGGCGTGCCGGAACCAGGCTGGCATCTGCTGAAGCGACTGCTCGCCCACGAAGAAGGTGCGGTGGTCGACACCGAGCTCCTTGGCGAGGTCCTTGAGCGCCTCGCTCTCGGGGCCATCACCCACCAGCGTGAGCGTGGCGCCTTCGATGCGGGGGTAGACGTACTGCGCGAAGATGCGGAGGAGGCGATCGACTTCCTTCTCGCGCGCATGACGGCAAACGACGAGAAGCCGCGCACCCGGCATGGTTTCCGGCGCGAAGGGGTCGTCCTGACCGGTTTGGTCGAAGATGCGCTTTTCAATCGCGCGCGGAATCACGTGAATCGGAACCTCGACCCCGCGCTCCTGCCAGTAGCGCTTGAGACCCGGGCTCAAACAAACGAGCGCGTCGCCGGCGTTGTACGCATCGGTCGTGTTCGATTCGACCCAGGGCATGACCCGCTCCTCGAAGAGCCGATTGACCGAGGGCACCTGGTGGAGCGCATCCGGAAGAACGACGTTGTACACGCTCGGCATGTGCACCGTGTTCACGCAAACCAGCGGCACGCCGTGCTGCTGCCGGAGCCAGCCACCGGCGTAGAGCAAGCCGCTCGGGCTCTGCGCGAGCAGCATGTCGAAGTTGGCGTCCTTCAGGGACTCGAGCGACGCGCGCGAAGGCATCGCCAGATAGAAACCGGGATGGTTGCGCAGGGGAATGCTCGGCAGCGAGATGTGACGCGGCGGCAGCTCGCTCGGCTGTGCGTGGGGATCGTCGGGACCAACAATCGTGACCTCGTGCCCGCGTGCGGACATTTCCCTGTAAAGGAACTGCGATGCGTAAGACGACCCATTCGCGTACGGAATCCGTACGTAATCATTTAGAATCGCCAATCGGCGTAGCCATCGTCGCTCATGCGAATACATCAAGGCCCTCCGTGTGTTTCACCAATGAGACTGTCAACCGTGAACCAGATTCACACCCTGTGAAAAAAGCTGTTGTCCGATGACTACAACCAACCACATGAACCCCGCCCCGCGGAGCCACTTGCCGCGGTTCTGGGCCCTTTTTCGGGATTTTCGGAGACATCCTCCCGCTCCAATCCCCCTCGTTGCGAAAACCGGGCCAACCTTGCACGCTGGGTCCCGGAGAAGGGGAAAGTGCTTGTCTTGTCGTCAACTTAGCCTCCCGAAGACTTCGGGCCGTCACGAACCGGCCCTGCGCACATACGCGTGAGCACGGACAATGATTCGGATCGCATATTTCGTTCACGGGCGAGGCAAGGGCCACGCCATCCGGACGCGGGCCGTCATCAGGGCTCTGGGCCCGAGCTACGAAACGCGGGTGTTCTGCGCCGGTGAAGCTTGGGACACCTTGGACGACCTCCCCTCCAGCCAGCCGATCCTGCCCTGCGTACCTGGCAGAGGGATGATCCGCTCGTTCACGCTGCGGCTCCGCGGTGATGGCGAACGCTTCCGACGCTGGCGTCCCGACCTCGTGGTCAGCGATGGCGACGGCCCCTCGGTGAACGCCGCCAGGTTACTCGGGATCCCCGTCGTCGCGGTCGGACACGGTTTGATTCTCCATCACACTCATCTGCCCCAAGCCTTGCCCTGGCGCAGCCACCTGCGCGAGGTGCTCAACGTCGCGAGCTCGTCTTGGCCCGCGTGCCGTCGAGTGGCGGTCCACTTTGCCCCCGTCGAGCCGCGTACCGAAGGCACCCTCGTGGCGCGTCCCGATCTCCGCAGCGAGGCCGATCCGCACCTGGCGCGCGAGGACTTCATCCTGGCGTACTTCCGCGATGGCAACGGGGCGATGGCGCTCGAACAACTTGCGGGCCGTGGCCACCGAGTGCGGTTGTTTGGTCAGCCCCGCAATGTGCCCCACGGAGTCGAATTGCATCCGCCGGACGTCACCGCGTTCGGCGAGGCGCTCAGCCGATGCAGGGCCGTGGTGGGCTCGTCGGGCAACCACTTGCCAGCCGAGTGCGCGATGCTTGGCATCCCCATGCTCGCGCTACACCGCGAACACGATCGGGAGCACGAGTTGAACGCGCGCCTGGTCGAGGTCGCCGGCATCGGTGTCGCCGCCCCCGTCGATCACTGCACCCCCGACATCATCCGACCCTTCGAAGCGGAATTCGACAAGCCGCGGGATGAGCTCGCGGCGCGCACCCTAGCCATGCCACCGGCATCCGAGATCGTGCCGCAAGCCATCGACGAGCTCTGCCATCGCACGGTCCCACGCCCGACGTGGAACGCGCAGACAGTCTGAGGCCCGTCCGAAGCCGACTCAGCGTCGGTCCCAGTGTCCGTGAAACATGACCCGACGCCGGGCGAAAACCAGAAAGACTTCATGTCTTTGACAGCCCCTACCCCCCGGGCTACAAGGCCGGTCCCGAAGGGCTATGCTCTGAGGTGGATGCGGCGGTAGTTAAGTTGGTTATAACGCCGGCCTGTCACGCCGGAGGCCGCGGGTTCGAGTCCCGTCCGCCGCGCCAGAACCCAGCCTGAAAGGGCTGGGTTTTTGCGTCTAAGCCTTAGCTCCCACCCGCGCAGGTTCTTTCGTGCGCCACTGATCCATTGCGGGCGGGATCGTGCGCGAAGCGCCCGCGCTGTGCGCACGTCTTCGGGGTCTTCGGCGCTAGGCTTCGCTCCCACGCCCCAAACACAAAAGCTGCGCGCAGAATCGGCTGGCAAGTAAAGAATTACGTATAGACCGATTGGCGAGAGCGCGAGACGCTCAGCGATCTGGAAGCGGGGCGACAAGACCGCCGCCTCGTTCCAGGTAAAGAAGGGAGTCTCATGATGAAAAAGTATATTTCAGCAAGCCCCGCCATCCTCGTGACCGCAATGATGGTCACGCTGTCGTTCGGGTGCGGAGAAGGCATCGAGGGCGAGACGGGTAGTCAGTCAGCAGAACTTACCACGGGGGAGTGCAACGCGATCGTGGCCACGAACCTTAGCTCTGCGCAACGATGTGCTCGGGGCACATGCGGGGTCGCGGAGTGCACGAATGTGGCGGGGGCCTTCGTTGACTTCTTCATCAATAACCCGGAGTGCGCGGGCTTCTTTGCCAACGGCGACGTCAACGGTCTTCCAGGGAATGCCTCGATCCATCCCCAAACCGGTGAGGCCAAGCATATCGGTGATGTGATCTGTAGTGCGGTCGTACAGTGCGGACTTTGTCCAGATGCACCCCCCGGCGTGTGCACAACCGACTGCGAAGAAGCAGCGGAGTAGGGACGGCCAGCCGCCTTCACATGGAGCGGGGTCGAATGGTTCAAGCGATCTGAACGCGACCCCCACCTGCTCGGCAAAGCCTCGCCTCACGGTGGGGCTTTTGCTTTTCCGCACGGCGCGGGTCGCCGTTTTGTTTCTGAGACGTCGGCGCGTTTGCGGTGCAGACGTGGGATCGATCGGAGCCCTGCCTCGCGCCTTTTTCGGCGCCCCGGTTGCTGCCTCTACACCTGCTGCCCAGCCTTCACCGCAACCAGTCCCGCGCGCGCCTTGTTGACCGTCTCTTCGTACTCTTTGTCCGGGTCGCTTGCTTCGACGATGCCGGCGCCCGCCTGCAGCCACATTTCGTCTTTGTGTGCAACGATGGTGCGGATGGCGATGGCGACGTCCATGTTGCCGTCGAAGCCGATGTAACCGACGGCGCCACCGTAGACGCCTCGGCGTTCGGGCTCGAGGTCTTCGATGATTTGCATCGCGCGTACCTTGGGGGCTCCGCTTAGGGTGCCGGCTGGGAAGGTGGCGCGGAGGACGTCCAGGGCGTCGCGGCCGGGAGCCAGATCGCCGATGACGTTCGAAACGATGTGCATGACGTGAGAGTAGCGCTCGACGATCATGCGGTCGGTGACGCGGACGGTGCCTGACCGGCTGATGCGGCCGGCGTCGTTTCGGCCGAGGTCGACCAGCATGACGTGTTCCGCTCGCTCCTTGGGATCGGCGAGGAGATCTGCCTCGATGTCGCGGTCTTCTTCTTCGGTGCGGCCGCGATGTCGGGTCCCTGCGATCGGGCGCACGTGGACCTGGTCGTCTTCGAGGCGGACGAGCGTTTCGGGGCTCGCGCCGGCAACCAGGCGGTCGGGCATCCTCAGGAAGTACATGTACGGGCTCGGATTGATGATTCGCATGGCACGGTAGACGTCGAACACGTCGGTGTCGCCCAAAGGAACCCGGAAGCGCTGCGAGAGCACGACTTGGAAGATGTCGCCGGCGCGGATGTGCTCCTTGGCCACTTCCACAGCCGCGCAGAACCCCGGACGGTCGAACGACGACGCGGGAAGCTCCAACTCGCTGCTCGGACTCGGCGGATGCAACCGTCTGGGCAGGATGGGATGGTCGAGCGCGGCCACGGCGGCCTCGATGTGACCGGTCGCTCGGTCGTAGGCCTGCTTCGGGTCACCGGTGATGCGCGCCGGCACGACGACGCGCAGGGTGCCGCGCACGTTGTCGAAGATGAGAACGGTTCCGCCAATGGCGAAACAGAACTCCCAGTCGTCGTCGCGTTCGAGCGCCTTGCCGACCGTCGGCTCGAAGGTCCGCACCGCGTCGTAGCTCACGTAACCCACGGCCCCGCCCCAGAAGCGCGGGAGCCAATCGACCTCGGGCGGCTTCCACTCCGCAAGCGTCTCTCGAAGGCGCTGCCAAGGGTCGACGCCAAGCTCTTGCTGCACCTCGCCGTCCTGGACACGTTCGAACTTGTCCGCGACGCCGCGTACGATCACGTCGGGCGCAAAGCCCACGAAGCTGTAGCGGGCCCAGGTCTCCCCGCCCGTGACGCTCTCGAGCAGGTAACTGCCCGCGTCTTGACCGAGCGTCGCGTGCGCTAGAACCGGCGTGAGCCGATCGGCGATGACCTCGCGAAACACCGGCACCACCGATGCATCACGGCTGAGTCGTTCGAACTCTTCGGCCGTCGGAAAATACTCGCTCACCGCACTCCGAATAACACCGATATGACAAACGTGCTAAGGCCCCGGCCACAGGAGACCTGGAGAGAACATGGCCGATCTACCCCTCAATGAAGTCGACCCCGAAATCGCCCATTGCATCGCCGATGAAGAGCGCCGGCAGCATGAGAAGCTCCGCCTGATTCCGAGCGAGAACTACGCCAGCGCCGCCGTGATGGAGGCCTGTGGCAGCGTCCTCAACAACAAATACTCGGAAGGCTACGCCGGCAAGCGGTACTACGAGGGCCAGCAGAACATCGACACGATCGAGTCGCTCGCAATCGAGCGCCTCAAGGCCCTGTTCGGTGTCGACCACGCGAACGTGCAGCCCTACTCCGGCTCGCCCGCGAACCTCGCCGTCTACTTCGCGTTCTGCAACCCCGGCGACACCATCATGGGCATGGGGCTTCCGAGCGGCGGCCACCTCACCCACGGCTGGAAGGTTTCGATTTCCGGCAAGTACTTCAACGCCATTCAATACGGCGTGCGGCGCAAAGACAACCTCATCGATTTCGACCAGGTCGCGTCCCTCGCCCGCGAGCACAAGCCAAAGCTGCTGTTCTGTGGTGCGACGGCGTACCCGCGCGTGGTCGACTTCGCGAAGTTCGCGGATATCGCGCGAGAGGTCGGCTCGATTCTGGTGGCTGACATCGCCCACATTTCGGGCCTCGTCGCCGGTGGCGCGCACCCTTCCCCGGTCGGGCACGCCGAGGTGATCAGCAGCACGACCCACAAGACCTTTCGTGGCCCGCGCGGCGGCATGATCATGTGCAACGACAAGCACAAAAAAGCGATCGATCGCGCCGTTTTCCCAGGCCTGCAGGGCGGGCCGCACAACGGAACCACCGCCGGCATCGCCATCGCCGCCAAGCTGGCGATGACCGACGAGTTCAAGGCGTACGCCCATGCGATCGTCGACAACTCCCGCGTGCTTGCCGAGACCCTCGTGTCGCGGGGCTTTGATCTCGTGACCGGCGGGAGCGACAACCATCTCATCTTGATGGACCTCAGCGGCAAGGACGTGCCGGGCAAGGTCGCCGCGCAGGCGCTCGACCGCGCCGGCATGGTCGCCAACTACAACTCGGTTCCCTTCGACACGCGGAAGCCGTTCGACCCGAGCGGCGTTCGCCTCGGCACGCCCGCGATCACCAGCCGCGGCATGGGTGCGAGCGAGATGAAGCGCCTGGGCAACTGGATGGCCGACGTCGTCGACGACGTGGAGAACGAAGCACTGATTTCGCGCATCGCCGGAGAGATCAAAGACCTTTGTGACCAATTCCCGGCCCCCGGCGTGCCTGTTCACTGAGCGTTCGGGCAGCAGGGCACCGGCCTTCCGTTCAGTCCGGAAAGCTGCAGATGGCACGTCGCAAACAGGTCGACCCCTGCTAGACTGCTCCGAGGATGTCCCTACAGGGAAAGCGCATCGTCGTCGGCTTGGGCGGCGGAATCGCCGCGTTCAAGACGGTTCAGCTCGTCCGGGAGCTCATGCGGCGGGGTGCCGAGGTCCGGGTCGTCATGACCGAGGCGGCGACCCGATTTGTAGGTCCGATTACATTTGCGGGCCTGACCGGGAAGCCGGCTGTCACCGACCTCTGGGCCGAGGACTATGCCGGCGAAGTGCACGTCGAGCTCGGCGAGTGGGCGGACGCCATCGTCATCGCCCCGGCCACCATGAACCTCATGGCGCGCGCGACCGGCGGGCAAGCCAACGACGCGGTGCTTGCGACGCTCGCCTGCGCCCGCGGCGAGGTCTTTTTCGCGCCGGCGATGCACCAGCGCATGTGGTCACATCCGGCGACCCAATCGAATGTTCGCGTGCTGACCGAGCGTGGCGCGGTCGTGCTCGGCCCGGTGAACGGCCCGCTTGCCAATGGCGAAGTCGGTGACGGGCGGATGCTGGAGCCCGACGACATTGCAGACGCCGTCGAGTCGCACTTGACGCACGCCGACGACCTCGCGGGGACACGCGTCATGATCACCGCCGGCCCGACCCACGAGGACCTCGACCCGGTGCGCTACCTCGGGAACCGTTCGAGCGGGCGCATGGGGTACGCGATCGCGGCCCAGGCCCTCCGTCGCGGCGCTGAGGTGACCCTTGTGAGTGGGCCGGTGCAGCTGCCGGTCCCAGCGGGCGCCGAGGTCGTTTCGGTGCGCTCCGCAAAAGAGATGCACGAGGCTGTGATGTCGCGCTTTGAGCGGTTCGACGTCGTGATCATGGCCGCAGCCGTCGCCGACTATCGCCCGGTGCAGCGCGCTGCGCAGAAGATCAAAAAGCGCAGCGGCTTGAAGCTCGAGCTCGTTCGCAACCCGGACATCCTGGCGGATGTGGGTGCGAAGCGGGTCCAGCAGCCCTCTGTTCTGGTCGGTTTCGCGCTCGAAACTGAAAACCTCGAGCAAGCGGCGCGCGACAAGCTCGAGCGAAAGGCGGCCGACCTCATCGTCGCAAACGAAGCAAGCGTGGGGCTCGGTGGCGACAGCAACCGCGCCACACTCGTCGACGCGACCTCGGCCAACCCACTGCCCGAGATGAGCAAGCGGGCCCTCGCCGATCAGATTCTCGACCGCGTGCGAGCGCTGTTGAAACACCCCTCGCGGAAACCTCGACACGAGGCGAAGCGCGGCGCCCCCAACTGACTGGAACGCACTTTGATCCGCCCCCTCATCGCCTCCTTCTTGAGCCACATCGACGGCGACGCGTCACGCGAGGTCGCGCTGCAAGCGTACCGAGAGGCCGAAGAGAAACACGGCGTTCGAATCTACGACGACCACGACGCGCGCGTCGCACCGGGCGCGTTCAAGCCGCACATGCCGATCTCCGAAGAGCGTGTCCGAACCTTGACGCGGAGCTGGGAGCAATTCGACCGTGCCCTCGAGCCCCTGGGGAGGGCGGCCGAGCGCGACCTCGTCATCCGATCACTTGGGCCTTTCATTTCGGACACCGGCCTCTGGGTCGCCGGAGCCGATTTGGCCGACGATCACTTGTTCATTTTCGGCTCGGGCGAAGTGGGCTCCTGGACGGCGGAACAATGGGATCAGCACCTCGCCAACTGGGCGGCGGTCAAGCAGTACAAGGGGCGCGACGACTGGACCGCAGAGCGCCTGGTCGAACGGATGCGCCGAGTGCCTCGATACGAAGAGTGGACCAAGCTTCTTCGCAGCCTCATCGCAGAGGCGCGCGGGACCGCAATTCGAAGCTAGTTAGAGAACATCGACCGGCCCGGCGCCTTCGCGCAGGACCACTGCCTCACCGCCGCTGAGGTCGATGATGGTCGACGGCTCGATGCCGCCCCAGCCTCCGTCGACGAAGGCATCGACATGCGCGAACCGCGCGTTGAGCTCGTCCGGGTCGTTGAGAACCTGCGCGTCGACGGTCGCCGAAGTCGACACAATGGGGCTTCCGAGCTCGTTCAGGAGCGCGAGCGCAACGGCGTCATCGGGCACGCGAATCCCGACGGTCTTCTGCTTGCGCACCAGGAGCTTCGGCACCTCCCGGGTGGCCTGCAGCACGAAGGTGTACGGCCCTGGCACGAGGCGTTTCATGATCCGGTAGGCGAAATCGTCGACGTGAGCGTAGCGGGCGATTTTGCTGAGGTCCGGGCACATGAAGCTCAGGGGGTGGTCCTTTTTGAGCTGCCGAATCTGATAGATGCGCTCGATCGCCTTCTTCTGGTGGATGTCGCAGCCCAGTCCGTAGACGGTCCCCGTGGGGTACACGATCACGCCTCCGCGGCGCAGGACTTCCACCGCTTGGTGCACCCGTCGGGCCTGTGGGTGGGTGGGGTGAATCTCGATACGCATCGGGCGCCGCTCCAGGTAGCGATCGGGCCCGTTGTCGTCAAGTCGACGAGGACTACCCAAGCGGTCGCAAATGCGCTAACTAGTCGCCCGCCAATGAACGATGAGCGAGACCCGCGCCCGTATCTGCTGATCACGGTGCTTTTAGACAGCTCGGCACGCCCTGCCGACATCAGCCGCAGCCACGGCGACGCCTACGAACGCTCGCTGAACGCGAGCCAAGGGCAAGAGATCGCGGGGCTCGAGCTGGTCGAGCTCCCGATCGCCGCGCCGGTGTTCAAGGCTCTTCGGCAGCCGCTGGCCGTGCCGGGGGATGCGGTCGGCCTTTACGATGTGTTTCCCTTGGCGAGCCACCTCAAACCGGAATACCGAAAGATCGCCGGTCAGTTCCTGGCAGCCGAGGCGCTGTGGACGCTCGAGGAGCAAGGCCTGCTCGGCGGCGTTCCGGTCAACGTGAAGCTCGAGGTGCCGAAGGGCTGGAAGACCGATCCAAAGGACATCCACCAGCACCTCGTCGGTGAAGGCGCCCTCGACCTCAGCCCAAGCGGCATCGAGACGTACAAGGTGATCAAGACAGCGTGGGACAGCGGTAACGCCGTTTGACGAAAAGGGGCCTATCCCCTGTTCTAGTTCAGGGAGTACGGCCGTTCTAACAGGAACGGCGCGATCTCCGCATCGAACTGGGCTCCGTCTGCGCGATGCATCTGGTAGGTGCCGTGCATCATTCCACGTTCGGTCGGCAGCACCGCGCCGCTGCTGTAGCGGAAGCTTTCGCCAGGGCTGAGGACGGGTTGCTCGCCCACAACGCCTGGGCCTTTCACCTCTTGGACTTCGCCGTGACCGTCGGTGATGACCCAGTGCCGGGTCTGAAGCTGGACGACTTCGCGCCCGTTGTTGGTGATCGTAATGGTGTAGGCGAAGACGAAGTGTCGCCGCCCCGGATGCGACTGCTCTTCGAGGTACTGGCTCTGGACTTCGACGAGCACGCCGTTGGTTTCTGCGCTCGAGCGGGTTGCGGGCGGGCTCATCGTGGTGCACCTCGAAGATGACGCGCATGGCTCACCCAGGGCGAGCCCGCGACCGCCAAGCGCCACTCTGCGTGCTGATGTTGGGGCTCCGCATAGCCGATGCCGAT